>Ga0247742_10000234_pt1 | contig 48214 bp, 52 predicted proteins | sample UWRJL208509C2_FD_180944 | JGI IMG/M metagenome (GOLD analysis project Ga0247742, IMG submission 180944) | Plant litter microbial communities from Arlington Agricultural Research Station in Wisconsin, United States - UWRJ-L208-509C-2 | ecosystem: Environmental > Terrestrial > Plant litter >...
TTTATGATCCAGGTTCAGGCGTATGGATTTACGCGCAAAACCGGTGTATTTAATGATACCATCCTCGTTACTAAGGTCGCCAGACACATAAAACTTAGTTTTATCGGTCCCTCCCGATATACTGATATTGCTGTTGGTCAACAGTGGTTTTTCCCCGTACAATAGCTTTTCAAAATCCGTGATTCCGCCGGTAGCCAGTGCATCATGATACCGTTGCAGTTCCAGTGCCTGGGTAGATGCCGGGAAAAACGATTTAATCTTGGCCTCATCCCACGGCGCACTGCCCACGTACTTTTGAATTTTTGAAAAACCTATGTCCTGGCTGAAGCTTACCCTGGTTTTACCAGCCTTTCCTTTTTTTGTATTGATGATGATAACGCCCGCATTGGCACGTGTACCATAAATGGCTGATGCTGATGAGCCTTTCAATATTTCCACGCTTTCTATATCATCCGGATTAAGGTCAGATACCCGGTTGGAGGCATCATCCTCACCGGCACCGCCTGCCGCTGTAAGGGTTGCTCTTCCGGTCCTGATCACACTGTTGTTTAAGTAGACACCGTCAATAATGTATAAAGGCTGTGAGGCACCCTGCAATGAGCTGATACCACGCAGCTGAACGGAGATACCACCACCAGGAGCGCCGCTGTTAGCGCGGATATTAGCACCCGGAACCTTGCCATAAAGCGCCTTATCCACCGTTTGAGGCGGAGTTGTCCCGGTGAGTTCCCGTGCAGAGATCGTAGTAACGGCGTTTGCCAGGTTAGACCGTTTGATACTCGAGGCCAAACCTGTAACTACTACTTCGTTAAGGCCGGTAACATTAGCCGATAAGGTTACATTAATCGTTTTATTATCGCCAATAACTGCCGTCTGCGGCAAAAAACCGATGAATGAGAAAGACAGTACGGCCCCTTTTGGTGCCCTGATTTTAAAAACACCATTAATATCTGTAACCGTAGCTACCGTGCCATTTTTAACTGCCACAGAAACACCCGGCAGCGGTAAGTTGTCGTCATTGGATTTTATATGTCCAGTGATATCGGCATCCTGCGCCCGGGTGAGGCCCGGCAGGAATGCCAAAAAAATCAGTATTACAAATTTGTAAAATTGTCGATTCATAAGAATAAAAGATTGAGTATGTGTAAATGATTGGCCCGGAAAGCGCAAAGACATTAGCCCCCGGCGGAAAACAGCTCATCCGATAAGCCGTTCCACGGTAAATGCTATGGCAATAAAATCAGGACAGAAAACAAAGGATTGTGCTATCTGGAAAGATCAACAACAGCTATTCAGGCAACAACAATAAGAGCGACTGTTGTTCAGTTGAGGGTTCAAAATAAATGGCTGGCTTATGCCTGAACCACAGGATCGGGATATAGGTAACGGTTTTAACATGATAAAATCAGTTGAGAGTTATGATGCAAATATACAATTCAAAATTAAATAATCTACTAATTCTATAGATTTTATAGAATTTATTTTATACTTGCATTGAATACCCAAAAATATTCCGGAAAAGAAACTGCAATCCTGGTTTGATTTCGGACATATTTAAGAAAGCACGTATTCGCACATCAATTATGTTAAGGTTCATTTCCCCCCCTTCAGGCAATTTGTTTTATCAACCATTTAAAACAATTTTGCCCTGCTTATTGAGTTTAATTTCTGTACTATCTCAAACAGTCGCTCATGCACAAACGACTCCGGTTAGTAAGGGCATCGTTCTGCGGGATGTTGTCACCACTTTCATTCGTCAGCAATCGGGATTTAAATCCATTAGCCAGGTATCGCTAAGTCCTGACGGTAATTACATTGTATGGGCGGCCAGCGGGCCAAAAGGTGGAACACGCGGCATTTACCTTGCTGCCGTTGCCCATCCCGATGAGGCAGTGCGTATCAAAACCGTTAGCGACAATGAATGGCAGAATGATAATGACCCGCAGTGGTCGCCGGATGGTCATCGCATTGCATTTCTGTCTGACCAGGTTAAACGCGGACAATTACAAGTTTACATTACCGATATTAACAAAACCGCTTTCAGCCAACCAGTCCCTGTTACTCAGTATACGGGATATGTATCCCATCTGAAATGGTCGCCGGACGGTCGCCACATCAGCACTTTGTATGTAGATAATGCCAGCCGCGCCCCTTCTCCTGTAGCAGCTACACATAAGTTCGTAGGCGTAATTGACTCCCTGGTTAACCTCGATATCCAGCGAATCGCCGTAATCAGTCTGTCAAAAAAAGAAACTAAATTGATCACCCCGGCAGGGCTTTATATTTTTGAATATGATTGGTCACCTGACGGTAAAAACCTTACTTATACAGCCGCACTGCCGCCAGGAGATGATAACTGGTATATTGCCAAACTGTATACTCAAAACTTAAATACAGTTGACGGAAAAGTTATTTACGAACCCACTAAACAGATTGCCCAGCCCAAATGGTCGCCTGATGGTAAGCGCATTGCCTTTATTGAAGGCCTCATGAGCGACCAGGGTGTAACAGGTGGTGAGCTGTACAGTGTTGCCGCTACCGGAAATAGTAAACCTCAAAATCATACAGAGGACCGTAAGTCCACTCCTGCCTGGTTCACCTGGCGCGAGGATAACACTATCCTGTTTACCGAGCACGCCAGTGGCCTTACTGTAGTGAATACGATAGATCTGCATTCAAACCTGGTTAAAAAGCTTTGGAGCACTCCTGAATTTATACATGCAAACCACGAAAACCTAAGTATTTCTGTCAGGGGATCTGCCTTGTCTCCCAAGGTGGCCATTATCAAAAGCTCCTGGAACGCACTTGCTGATATATGGACCGGAGACCTCGATCACCAAACCAGATTTACCCATATTAATGACGGAACAATTTTGCCGGCTTTGAGGGTAGAAAGTATAAACTGGGTAAATGAAGGGCTCAACGTTCAGGGCTGGTTGGTTTATCCCGCGGGTTATGATTCCACTCAGCATTATCCACTGCTGGTAAATGTTCACGGAGGCCCTGCCGGTGTTGGAAAGCCATCTTACAATGCTGCCATTTACGCTCAATTGGGGTATTTTTTATTTTTCCCTAATCCAAGAGGAAGTTTCGGGCAGGGCGAAACATTCACAGAAGCCAACAGGCGCGATTGGGGACTTGGTGACCTGCGCGACATACTGAGTGGCGTAGACGCCGTGATAAAAAAGGCCCCGGTAGATCCCGAAAAACTTGGGTTGTTTGGATGGAGCTATGGTGGTTCTATGGCGATGTTCACGGTTACCCAAACCAACCGTTTCAAAGCCGTTGTAGCAGGTGCAGGAGCGGCAGACTGGAGCAGTTATTATGGGCAAAATTCCATAGACCAGTGGATGAAGCCTTATTTTGGAGCATCGCCATATGATGATCCTGATGCCTACGCCAAAGCATCGGCTATGACCTATATCAAAAATACCAAAACCCCTACCCTCGTTTTAGCCGGGGAATATGATGGTGAGTCGCCGGCATCCCAGGCCATACAATTCTGGCACGCGCTAAAAGAACTGTATGTTCCTACACAACTCGTGATATACCCCGATGAAGGGCATGGCTTTAATACAGAGGCCGACCGTATAGATGTATTGTACCGACAATTGGACTGGTTTGCAAAATATATAAATCGGTAATTGAGCTACCACCTGTATGCCCATTTCGACAAACATACCGAAGAAACTTGCCATGGCCATTTTGAAAAGATACATGGCTTTTTAAATAGCAATTACTTTAAAAGTGATTTATATAGTATTCCTATAGAATTTATATATTATAATTGCACTTCATGTTGGTTTATGCCCTGATTAATGATAGAGCTCAAAAATTTAACAAAAGATTTTAACCAGAAAGGCCGAACCATCAATGCCCTGGTAGGGATAACGCTGACTGTAGAAAAAGGAAAAATATTCGGCGTTATCGGCTCTTCCGGTGCGGGTAAAAGTACGCTTATCCGTTGTGTAAACCTGCTGGAGCACCCTACTTCCGGTGATGTTATCGTAGACGGACGTAACTTAGTAACACTGACAAGGCAACAACTTGCCCGGGAGCGGCGGCAAATAGGCATGATCTTTCAGCATTTCAATTTGTTATCTTCCAGAACGGTTTTTGGCAACGTCGCTTTTCCGTTAGAATTAGATAACCGGCCTAAACAGGAGATAGAAACCAGGGTATTGGAGCTATTGAAGCTTGTTGGGCTGGAGGATAAACGAAATGATTATCCGGCTAATCTATCAGGTGGTCAAAAACAACGCGTGGCTATTGCCCGCACATTAGCTAACAACCCTAAAGTATTGCTGTGCGATGAGGCTACCAGCGCTTTAGATCCTGAAACAACAACTTCTATTTTAAAGCTGTTAAAGGATATCAATAAGCGACTGGAAATTACCATATTGCTGATCACGCATGAAATGACAGTGGTGAAGGCTATTTGTGATGAAGTGGCGGTTCTTAGCAAAGGAAGATTAATAGAACAGGGTAAGGTAAGTACTATCTTTTCAAATCCGGAAACGGAACTCGCAAAAAAGTTTATTGCGTCTTCTTTTCATATCGAAATTCCTCAAAGTTATAAAGACAGGTTAGATAAGTCTTCAAGTAATGGAAAGCACACGTTGTTAAAATTAGAATTTACCGGGCTGTCTGATGATGATCCTGTCATCTCAGAGGTAACCCGGCTATTCCATGTAAATAGCAATATTATTGCCGCACAGGTTGATTATACCGGTGGCGTTAAATTTGGGGTGATGCTTATTGAAGTATCCGGAGAACAGGAGCAAATTGAAAAATCTGTTGCCCATTACAGGCAGAAAAATATCAGAACGGAGGTTTTAGGCTATGTCTGAATCCATGATACAACTGTTGATCTCCGGAACCTGGGAAACTATTATCATGACCTTTTTATCAGGCTTTTTTGGATTTGTACTGGGGCTTCCAACCGGTATTTTGCTGTTCATTACCCGAAAGGGTGAGATCCTGGAGAATCGTGCCCTAAACCGGACTGTATCAATCCTTGTCAATATATTCCGTTCCATACCGTTCATTATCCTGATTGTATGGATGATCCCGTTCACCCGGATGCTTGTGGGCACTTCCATTGGTGTGAAAGCGGCATTAGTACCCCTTAGCATAGGCGCAGCGCCTTTTATTGCCAGGATGGTAGAAAACAGTTTATTGGAGATTCCGCACGGCCTGATAGAGGCAGCACGCGCTTTAGGAGCGACACCGCTACAGATCATCAAGAAAGTTTTACTGCCAGAAGCATTGCCCGCTATTATCAACAGTGCTTCCATCACGCTGATAACCCTTGTTGGTTATTCTGCAATGGGTGGTGCCGTAGGTGCCGGGGGTTTAGGGCAGATTGGTTACCAATACGGATACGTTGGTTACGACGTGCTGGTGATGAACACCGTGTTGGTATTATTGGTGGGATTGGTATTTTTTATTCAATACCTGGGCGATTTTTTATCCAAAAGCGTTGATCACAGAAAATAAATATTAAATACCTTTTAAATGAGATTCCATATAAAATATTCCGCCTCTACTGTTATTTTATTGCTTGCATTTGCCCTTGCAAGCTGCGGTAACAAAACAAAGAAAGACGATCCCAACCATATCATTGTTGGTGTTGAATCGGGCCCCGAATACCAAATCGCGCAAGCGGCACAAAAAGTGGCTAAAGCGAAGTTTAACCTTGATGTTGAACTTGTAAAGTTTAATGACTATGTGATGCCCAACGAGGCTTTGCACCAGGGAGATATTGATGTAAATGCTTATCAAAACAAACCTTACCTGGATGTACAGGCTAAACAACGCGGTTACAAGTTTGCCATTGTGGGCAACACTTTTGTTTATCCATTGGCAGGGTACTCAAAAAAGATCAAAAACATCAAGGAGCTCAAAGATGAAAGTACAATTATTATTCCCAATGATCCTACCAACAGCGGCAGGGCTCTATTGTTGCTGCAAACAGCGGGATTATTAAAACTTAACCCATCAAGTGGTATGTTTCCTACCATCAATGACATAACCAGTAACCCCAGGAAAATAAAAATCCTGGAAATGGAAGCCCCACAATTGCCCCGCGCTCTTGATGATCAAAATGTTACCGTTGCAGTCATCAATGCCACCTTTGCTACGCCAATAGGTCTTAATGCGCAACGTGACGGCATTTTTGTAGAGGATAAAAGTTCTCCTTATGTTAATGCTGTAGTATCAAGAGAGGATAACAAAAACGATGAAAAAGTTAAAAACTTCGTTAAGGCTTATCAATCCCCGGAAGTGGAAGAAGCAGCTAAAGCAGCTTTTAAAGGGGGAGCGATAAAGGGATGGTAATGATGTAACATGAACATCTGGCACGATGTAACCCAAATACGACCAGCTGAATTAATTATTATGATAAATGATTTTTGATACTATTGTAATAGGATTAGGGGCAAACGGCAGTTCAGCTTTATATTACCTTTCAAAAGAGAACAAAAAGATACTGGGAATTGACAGGTATACCCCTCCTCACCAATTCGGATCTTCGCATGGACAAAGCCGAATCATCAGGCAGGCCTATCATGAAAACCCTGTTTACGTGCCTTTTGTTAAAGAAGCTTACAAAGAATGGCACGCTATCGAACAAGAAAGCGGCAAATCACTCCTGCTAAAAACCGGGGGGCTTATGCTCGGTGCTGCCAATGCAAGTGTAATTACAGGTGCTGTAACCAGCGCAAAAACCCACGATATCGCTTACGAATACCTGGAGTCGGGTGAAATACTGCGGCGGTTTCCCGCATTCAGAATCTCCGAAAATACGGTTGGCGTTTTAGAAAAGGAGGCAGGCATACTTTTTCCTGAGGAGTGTATTAAAACATATCTTGAACAGGCAGTACTTAACGGTGCGCAACTCCAATTGAACGAAATTGTTCTGGATATCAAATCCGCAGAAAGCGTTATAGAAATAACAACAAGCACCACGGTACATCGTACAGAAAAACTCATCATTTCGGCGGGGGCTTGGACGGGAGATCTACTTACCGCTTTGGACCTGCCCCTCAAAGTAGAAAGGCAAGTTTTATACTGGTTTAATAACCAGTCTCCATTATTACAATCCGGCCTTCAACCTCAGCATATGCCTGTATATATATGGGAATATCAGCCGGGTGAACTCTTTTATGGCTTTCCTGACATCGGGGATGGAATAAAGATCGCCCGCCACCATGCTGGCAGGAATATTTTGCCTGATCGGCTTAATCAGGATGTGAGCCTTGAAGAAATTGAACTGATGAAACTCCTTGTCTCCAACTATATCAATATTAAACCGGTTTTTAATTATTCATCGGTTTGTATGTACACGAATACGCCAGATGAGAATTTCATCATCGATCACCATCCTGAAAATAAAAATATCATTATTGCCAGCCCCTGTTCAGGGCATGGTTTTAAGTTCAGTTCTTTAACGGGAAAATTATTAAGTGAAATGGCAATGGAACATAAACTCTCACTTGATCTTTCACCATTCAAAATTGATCGGTTTATAAATAATTTTTAATGAGCGGGCTTCAGCAATCGTATTAATATCCAAGTATTCTTGGCATCTTTTTAAAAATGAGATAACTAATCTTTATTGCAAATGAAACTGATGAAACAGCTTAATTATTTTGTGCTGGATGTTTTCACTGAGGAGAAATACAAAGGCAACCAGCTTTCGGTAGTTTACACTGATCATGAACTTGAACTAACACAGTATCATGATATTTCCCGGGAATTCGGGTACTCTGAAACTTCCTTCGTTTATTATTCCAAAACAGAAAAGGTATTTAAAGTTCGTTCCTTTACACCTGCCAAATTTGAAGTAGCCGGAGCAGGACATAATTTATTGGGGGCAGTATGCCTGGCACTGATTAAGAAATGGGATATTTTTTAAAAATCAGGATGGCATACCCACGGTAAAATCAAAGATACCTTCATACCGCTCAGAATAACAGAAAAAGATGGTTTACCTTATGTAGGCATGCAGCAACGGCCTGCTGAAATTATGGCCACTGTGCCAAAGGAAATTATTTCGGAGGCCATTGGATTAACAACCGGAAACATATTGTAATTCAATAAATTACAATATGTTCAGTGCGTCTTTTTTCCGAAATAAAAGACGCACTGAATGTCGCACTAAAGTTTACTAAATTGGGCCTTATTTATGTGTCTTAGGATATTACGCTATTTTATAATCAACTGATTTAAAGCAACTTAATAGAAATAAAAATTTAAGGTTCGAGTGTAACAAACACCGGGAAGCACAAACATAAATGCCTGTAAATCAACGATTTATAGGCATTGTCTTTTTTCAGCGGTGAGGAAGGGATTCGAACCTACCTCTATATATCATTGATAATTAATTACTTACACACCATTCAAAGCCATGTCGCCACGAATGTCGCACTATCATTTTATAGCAGCGTTTCTAAGAACTAATACTTTCAAAATTATCAAATTATATGTTTAATGGCTTACTTATCATTGACAGAAACAATTTTGATATCGTTTACATTTGTGTCTCCCAGGAACATCCAAATAATCCGGCTTTTTATTTGACAGCTTTAATCTTTCATCATAAACTAACAATATCAAAACAATTTGCGTTGCTAATTGTACCATATAAAGATATTCAAGAACCTGCTGTTTTTTGGCCGGTCAGCGTAACTTAATCATTAACGCGCTGCCTTTCCAGGTGAAGTCCAGGCCACAGTGAAAAAATCCTCTCTGTTTATTACAATCATCTAACCACACCCGACTATGCGTGGTGTCAGGTAATTTCCGCTCCTATTTTTAATCCATTTTTATGCTGATCATTTTCTCATTTTTTATTGCCCACTGGTTTCTGTCTTTGTTTTTTCAAACTTTCTTCCAGCACCGCTACGCTTCGCACCGCATGTTCACCACGAATAGATTTTGGGAAGGGGTATTTTATATTTTAGCCTACCTGTTTGAAGGGGCTTCATTTTTAAACCCGAGAGCTTATGCTTTAATGCACCGTGCACATCATGCCTACAGCGATACGGAGAAAGATCCGCACTCCCCTCATTTTTTCGTGGATGTTTACCAGATGATGAAGTCCACGATCGCCACTTTTAGAGACTATCTTCAGCGTGTAAAAGATCCCGAAGTCCAGTTTGCCGGACATTACCCCGAATGGCCGCTGATCGACCGTATGGGCTCCTCTATTTTATCTCGTTTGCTGTTCGGCGCAGCTTATACCACATTTTATGTCTTCTTCGCTCCTCACTGGTGGTTATTTCTGCTCTTGCCTGTTCACTTTATGATGGGCCCTATACATGGGGCCATTGTAAACTGGTGCGGTCATAAATATGGTTATACTAATTTTGACAATAAGGACCAATCGAAAAACACAACACCATTCGATTTTTTGATGCTGGGTGAGCTTTTTCAGAACAATCATCATAAACATCCCAACAATGCGAATTTCGGTAATCGCTGGTTCGAAATAGACCCGGTTTACCCCATCATGAAAGTGATGCACTGGTTGCGCATAATAAAATTGAGAAAAACATATTAACCTATAAAAAATCAAACATAAATTATAACGACATGAGTAAAGACAAAGGCGGCAAAAACATTAAAAAGACAGCGGCCACAGAAGGAAAAAAGCCGGCATCAGATTACCAGGCCGGTAAGAAAACTGTATCGAAAGACGATGTAACTATTAACAAAAAGAAATAATCATGGATAACCCAACAATTGAATATCAGGCGAACATGTATGTCTACGACCTGAAAAACTACGCCAGTGAATTTAACTTCAAAGCTGATGAGTCCTGGGAAGTCAGGATGGCCAGCCGTGAAGAAAAATCGGCGATCGAAAAGCAATATGCTCCGACACTGTCGGCAAGTGTATTGCCAGAGATGCTTTGCGAAATGTTGCGCGTTGTCAGATTTAAACTAACCCAACAATTAGTGGGATCGGGAAAGCCTATCGACCTGGCCACGATCCGTCAGCAACATTTGCAGTATCTGGTAGCTTATAGCCCAAACCGGGTCAGGCGATAATCGAAATGAAAGATAAGATAACACTCCGGTGCGTCATATTTATAGTATGCTGTTTTCCGGTCACCGCAATTGCCCAGGATGCATCCAATATGATCCCCAAACAGAGTGCGGTAAAAGATACGTCACGGCAAACAGATCTGATTGATATCGCAAAAAATCTGTTCAGTATCAATCCGAAGGAACCAAGAGTACAGCGGGAAAAGAAAATCTATTTTTCAATCCTTCCTGTCCCGGGCACCGTGCCAGGTGGTGCAGGAAAGGCACTAATCACCAGCACCACAGCCGGCACTTACCTTGGACCGAAAAGCACCACAAATTTGTCCAGCGCTACCTTCGCGCCATATTGGAACCTAAAAAGTCGCTTCGGTCTTCCTTTGCGTTCCAGCATTTGGCTGAAAGATAATACCTGGAATATTCAGGGGGATATTCGCTTTCTGGTCTATCCGCAATATACCTGGGGCTTGGGCAGTAAGAACGCGGCCAGCGAGAAGACGCTGGTTGACTACAACTATATCCGCTTTTATCAAAGTGCGCTCAAGCAAATCAAACCATATTTTTTTGTAGGTGGTGGTTACAATATTGATTACAGGAACAGCATAAAAAGTGATGATCGCGGGATAGACCTGAAGAAATTTACCGGCTATGCCTATGGCACCAGTGGAAGTTCTGTTTCATCGGGTATAAACCTGAGCCTTCTGTACGATACACGCAATAATTCCATTAACCCGATGCCGGGATCGTATGTTAACGTCGTTTACCGCATTAACCCGAAGTTTTTGGGGAGTAATGAAAACTGGAATTCTGTGTATATTGACGTCAGAAAATACCTTCCGCTGAACCCGGCCAACAAAAATCAACAAAACACCCTTGCCTTCTGGTCATATTACTGGACCGTCTTCAACAGTAATGCGCCGTATCTCGACCTGCCGAGTATTGGTTGGGATCCCTATAATCGTTCCGGCGAGGGTGTAGACCAGAACCGTTATCGTGGCAAATCCTTGTTTTATCTGGAAAGTGAATACCGGAGGGATATCACGGCCAATGGCTTATTGGGTTTCGTTCTCTTTGCCGATGTCAATACCGTTAGCGGTTCGGGAACTTTTTTTAAGTCATGGCACCCTGCGGCTGGTACCGGCTTGCGTGTAAAATTCAATAAAGGCTCTAATACCAATATTGGCATCGATTACGCTTTCAGCAAAGGGTATAATGCCATTGTATTGAATATAGGGGAGGCATTTTAAAATTCGTGGAAGCAGGCGCTATGGTAATTTTGAAATTCTAAGCTCGGAACAGAATTCAAATGAAATGCCCTATCTATTTGATGGCACCATACTTGATTATATATAGGAAAAACTTATGAGCACGATCAAGGCTTTTTTATTAGGTGCAGCAACAGCTTACGCGCTTTACTTCATCACCAGGAAACGACTGGACGGCACATCTATATTGGACGACTTGCTGGACAATCCCTCCTTATTTATGAACAAAGCGAAGGATTATGCAATGGCGGAACTGGTGAAAACCATAAAACAAAAATTAAATTAATTTCGTGGAAATCAAGCAATTCATGGGCTTGCCATTTTATTTAAAACTGGCCGCCGTACTATTCAGCCTGATTGCACTGGTATGGATTGTTATCATCGCGAAAGAAATCCTTTCGCCATTGATCTTTTCCTGCCTGTTTTCCATTTTGTTACTCCCGTTCGCTGCATTTTTAGAAAACAAATTACAAATGCCTCGCAGTGCTGCTTCTATGCTGGCAGTTATAAGTCTGTTGGCTTGTATTGGCGGTTTACTTTATGTCATCGGATCCCAGGTTTCAGACCTGGCGAGCGATTGGCCGCAATTCCAGGATCAGCTGCATAAAACGCAAAACGACCTCATGGAATGGGTCGGTTCCAGTTTTCATATCACCCGGCACAAGCAGCTTACTTTTGTAGCCAACACGACCAATAAAGTGGTTGCTTCCGGCGGATCGGTCGTGGGTGCCACGCTTTTGTCACTGTCGGGAATGTTGCTTTTTTTAGTCTTTACCTTTATCTATACCTTTTTCTTTTTGCTTTACCGTAAACTGATTATGCGGTTTCTGGAGTCGGTTTTTGAAGAAGACAATAAAAAAGTGGTACATGATATCATCGAAAAGGTGCAATTTATGATCCGGAAATATATCATCGGTCTGCTGATCGAAATGTTGATAGTGGCTATCGTGGTCAGTGGTACCTTTATGATCCTGGGGGTCAAGTATGCTATATTATTAGGGCTGATCACCGGCTTGTTCAACATTATTCCTTATATCGGGATATTTACGGCCTTGGTTTTGAGCGCTGCGGTAACTTTCGCTACTTCACCGGAACAAATAACCGTTATTTACGTCATCATCACGCTGGTAATCACGCACCTGATAGACAGTAATATATTATTACCGTTAATCGTAGGTTCCAAGGTCCGGATCAATGCGCTGATAACAGTTTTGGGGGTGATCATCGGCGAGATGGTTTGGGGTATTCCCGGAATGTTTTTATCGATACCGGTAATCGCGGTCCTGAAAATAATCTTTGACAGGGTTGAAACCCTCAAAGCCTGGGGCATCATACTTGGCGATGAGGAGCCTAAACAAAACCGGCTGGCAAAAAAACTAACCGCCAAGAAAAATATAGTCGCAAGATAAACTATTTAATTTCCGGGCAATAGCAAAAACAACGGCCGTTATCATACTTATCATGACAGCCTTTGTTTTAATCACACATCCAATCCGCTTTTAAAAAGTCTATTTACCGAATGGCGATCAGCATTTAGTTATTGGATTAAAAGTTAATAAACGCTTAAGTTTTGATCTAATCTGAAAACAAAAAAGCATTCCTCTTTTTAAGGAATGCTTTTCACGAATATGTATTGACTTGTTAAACTACCTTTACATTGATCGCATTCGGCCCTTTACGGCCTTCTTCTACATCATAGACTACCTGATCATTATCACGGATCTCATCGATTAGTCCTGTTGCGTGAACGAATATTTCGCTCCTGTTGTCATTTTGTGAAATAAATCCAAAGCCTTTTTCGGCATTAAAAAATTTCACTGTTCCTTCTTTTTGCATTGTATTTTTTTAATAAGTTAGTAATGTACGAATAATATCTGGCAATCCTGTTTTGATAACTATATATGTTAATGCTGTCGTCAGTTTGATCATAGAAATGGAGTAAGCTGAATCATGACCAGTTTCAGAATAAAAGAGGATGTCAGCTAACTTCAATTCACATCAATCCTTTGATTTAATCTGGGGTTTCATTTTACTAAATATCTTAATTAAGGAATTACCATTCAAATCTATGCAGATCCTCAAACAACCTGATCAACCTCTTGCGCTTTGATAATTCGATAAGTCATCGTTGCAGCAACCGCAAAAACAATATGAGCCGGGATTCGCTGAATATAATAATGATCAAAATTTATCCACGGCGGTAAAGGATGTAATTTGAATGTCCCCTTCCATATCAAAAAACCAAGAACACCGCTGAGCAGGCCTAAAATAAGGCCATTCCTGATGTTGTGTTTAATCTTATTGGTCTCCCATAATTCCACATACACTGCCGCAAAAACACATCCCATAGCATAGTGAGCTCCCCAACCAGCAATGACTTTGGCGCTGCCTGATAATCCGGGCGCAAGTCTTTTGATCATCGTTGACAAATGTTCGGGTTCCCGGAAATTTTCGCCCATGAACAGTGACATTAAATCACTGGAAACTGTCATTAGACTTGTCCCAACAAATCCCGTCAGGCAGGTTTTGGTTAATTTATTCATAGTGGTTATTATCAGATGCAAGGTCATTGCTAATGCCAACCAGATTAATAATTTACTATAGTACAACTATTTACGCTGACTATTGTTTAATAATCACCAAACAATCCTGCTATGAACAAATTTTTTCGGGCTATTATCGCCGCCTGGGGTGCCAAAAAACTGGGAGGTGGATGTTTATCCACCATCGTTATCTTTATTATTATTTATGTAGCACTGGGTAAGTGCAACAATTCACACGCTGAACCCATCAAGGCCGCTCCTGTCGCTGTGTGCGCAAAAGTGGGTTAGTACACCGACCTGTCTTTTCATACCATCGCAAATAAAAACATGATATGATAATGTCAAGAGTATAGCAAGTGCCACACCAATCAAACTATTTAAATAATGACCAATCTGAACGAAGTACTTATTGTTGCTGCAAGAAAAGGAAATACAGAAGTCCTGCAGGAACTTATCATTCAAGGAGTTAATCTCAACCATAAAGACGACAAGGGATATACTCCCCTGATCATCGCCTGTTACAACCAACAATATGAGGCTGCCAAATTACTACTTGAAAATGGCGCTCAGGCTAATGCCGCTGATTTTGGCGGTAATACCGCGTTGATGGGGGCAGCATTTAAAGGGTATCCCAACATCGTTAAACTTTTGCTGGAACAGGGAGCTGATATTAATCAGCAACACGGTAATGGAGGTTCTGCCCTCATGTTTGCCACTATGTTCGGCCGTAATGAGGTTGTCAAATTACTGCTTGACTATGGTGCTGATAAAACCCTACTGGATTCCAGGGGCTTAACAGTACTTGATCTCGCTACCCAGCAGGGTAATGAAGATGCCATCTTATTACTTACTGATTAAAATAAAGTCCTCCCGTTTTTTCAGGTGGACTTTATTTTAATACCAAAGAATCATCATGCCGGAATTTTTCGGGGCTTTTCTCGCTCCCAAAAACGGTGCTGCTTTATAGCGGCGACAAATTGCTTTGCAAGGTCTTTAATGTTGTTACCAACAATCACACCTTCATCGTTCTCTATTTTTTTGCTGAAATACGTTGCCTCCAAAACCTGAAGTGCGCCGTCATCTGCTGCTATCGCTTTGCAATGTTTGAACGCTTCGTTCAGGAAATGGACCGCATCGGCATCGGCCTCCAGTGTAGCAACACTATTGGTGCCTCCCGGCACGTACACTGCGTCAAATAGAACCGAAGCTGCACCCAGCAAACTTTCATCTACATGGATTTGCTCATTATCTGCAGCAATAATAAATCCAAGTCTCGGAGCAATAACTTCTACCACACCGCCTTCAGCTTCAATAACTGCTTTAACGGCGCTCAAGGCTTTTCCGTCCACTCCATCTGCCGCCAGGATGGCAACTTTACGGGTTTTGATACTGTCTTTGATTGTATTAGCCATACTTAAGGCTTCGGATTTGATCAGTGAAGTTTTTACCTGTACAGAAGCATAATCCGCAGGGTCAGCGTCCGCGGGAATATTTTGGTTCAGTTGCTCACCGATATTTTCAGGAATGTGCAGCCCCAGTGCATAAGCAACTTCAGCTGCCAGTCCTTTATCGATTTCCGCCAGCACTGCCAGCATCCGCTCGCGGATGGTCACTGTTTTAACCTTGCCCAGCTCAAAACTCAGGGCATCAGTAATATGGTTTTTTTCAGGATCAGACTGGCTGTTAAAGAATAACCTTGCCTGGCTGAAATGATCAAAAAAGCTTTTACTCCTTGCCCGTACCTTACTTGCAGCAATGCGTTCGGGGTAAGTCACGAAGCCTCCCTCGGCTGAGTTAGCCTGGTGAGGATCATTGCCGCCTACGGAATTGGGGCTGTAGCTGGTTTTGCCCTTATTAATGGTTTGACGCATGTGCCCGTCACGTTGATTATTATGCACAGGTACAATGGGACGATTGATCGGAATCTCCTGGAAATTGGGTCCACCCAACCGCAATAGCTGTGTATCAGTATAAGAAAACAGCCTGCCCTGCAACAGCGGATCATTGCTGAAATCGATGCCGGGTACTACATGACCTAAGTGGAAGGCTATCTGCTCGGTTTCGGCAAAGAAATTATCCGGGTTACGGTTCAGTGTCATTTTACCTACACGCTGAACAGGTACCAGTTCTTCCGGCACCAACTTGGTCGGATCAAGCAGGTCAAACTCGAACTTAAATTCATCTGCTTCCGGGATCACCTGGATACCCAGTTCCCATTCCGGAAAAGCACCACTGTCGATAGCATCCCAGAGATCTCTCCGGTGAAAATCGGGGTCCTTTCCAGATATATTCTGCGCTTCATCCCAGGCTACCGAATGCACCCCTAATAAAGGTTTCCAATGAAATTTTACAAAGCTGGCCACTCCTTCCGCATTAACCAATCGAAATGTATGGACCCCAAAACCTTCCATCATCCGGAGGCTGCGGGGTATTGCGCGGTCACTCATCGCCCACATGACCATATGTGCTGATTCCGGCGTCAGGGAAATAAAATCCCAGAAGGTGTCATGGGCCGATGCGGCCTGCGGTATCTCATTATCCGGCTCGGGTTTAACCGCGTGGATAAGGTCCGGGAACTTGATGGCATCCTGTATGAAGAACACCGGCATATTGTTGCCTACGAGGTCGAAATTACCCTCCTGTGTATAAAAACGTACCGCGAAGCCGCGAACATCCCGGGCCAGGTCTGTAGAACCTTTGGAGCCTGCTACGGTGGAGAAACGTACAAATACCGGTGTTTCGGCAGCAGTGTCATTAAGGAACAACGCCCTGGTGACAGGCGCTAAAGATTCATAAACTTTAAATACACCATGCGCGCCTGAACCCCTTGCGTGAACAACCCGTTCCGGTATACGTTCATGGTCAAAATGAGTGATCTTTTCACGCAGGATAAAATCTTCCAATAAAGTAGGGCCACGATCACCTGCCTTCAGCGAGTTTTGGTCATCATTAATCTTTAGCCCCGTATTAGTGGTCATGAATTCGCCTGTTGAATCTGCCGTATGAGGAACCAGGTTTTTGGTTTTATCATTAACCGGCTGCTGCCCTTTATCCAGGTTTTTGGTATCGCCACTTGCGTCCTTACCTTTTTCAGTTATTTTTTGATTAGCCATAGGTTTTATGCTTCTTCAGATGCTTTATAATTGATATCGTTTTCTGCTACGCCGGTCAGCAGTTCATCAGCCGCCTTCTCCTCTGTAAGGGTTTGATAGAGTAATTCTGCTACCTCCGCTAAACCCAAAGTTTTAGCCAGCTGGGTCAATCCTCCGTAAGTGGCGATCTCGTAATGTTCCACCTTTTGGGATGCCAGAATAATACCTACATCACGGGTTGCTGTTCCGGACTCCGTACTTTCAATAATACCTTCACCTTCTTTAGTCAAGCCCTCCATCGCGTCGCATTTTTTAGCCAGCGGCTTTTCACCCAATAATTCAAATACCTCTTCCAACCGGCTGACATGACCTTTGGTTTGTTCCAGGTGGTCTTCAATAGTTTTCGCCAGCTCGACAGAAGTTGCGGCATGGATCATTTTGGGCAGGTTTTTCACCAGGTGATTTTCTGCCCAGTAAATATCCATAATGCCGTCTTTAAACAATTCCAACAGGGAGGGCTCTGCCTTAGCGGATGTTTTGGTGCTGAACTTAGGTTCAGCGTTCGTTTCGTTTTTCATAATGAAGGATAATTGGGAGATAATGTATTTTCAATAAACCACATTATTATAAGCTATGAAGGCTATAGATGTTTTTAATTTTTAATTTATTTTTTTAACCAATTTTATAAAATCATTATTTATTGTTTGTAAAGCGAAGAGATAAAAAACAATAAACCGGTATCGTTTAATACCGGCTCGAATAGCTAATCGGATGAAACCAGAAACACTTCTGTTTATTTAATTTCCTGGTATAAGCTTACTTCCTCCTTTCGGAAAATACCTGGCAACTAACCGATATCATGATAATATGTATGTTACGGCGGTATGATGTAACCTCATACAATTGACGCTTGAGCATGCTGGATTATCAAAACAATTACGGCGGAAATTTATTATCTGTACTTACCTGCGGAAATATTACACAACAACTTATGAAAAAGAAAAAAAATTTATTTGAGCGGTTCTCTAACTGGGCAACCGTGGCGACAGGTAGTTCTGGTGCTTTCATTTCCGCGATAAGTGTGATAGTCATTTGGGCCGTTTCCGGTCCGGTATTTCATTACTCCGATACCTGGCAACTGGTAATTAATACAGGTACTACGATCATCACTTTCCTGATGGTATTCCTGATCCAGAAATCACAGAACAAGGATTCCAAGGCGATCCATCTGAAACTTAACGAGCTGCTGGCCTCACATGAAGGTACCAGTAACCGAATGGTGGATATTGAAGACCTCACGGAAGAAGAACTGGACAGTTTGCATAAATTTTATGTAACGCTGTCTGACCTCGCCGAAAAAGAAGATGACCTTACTTGTACCCATTCCATTGACGCGGCTAATGAAAATCAACAACGCAAATCGGTCAATTACCAAAAACACAGCAAAAACAGACATGTTTAAACTCGCTGTCGTTTAATGCTGATTTCCTGCCCAATATGGTTTCTTTTAAATATGATTGAATACCTGCAAATACCATTTGATTTTTTTAAAGTTTCATATAAACGATAAATGGCATGGTTAAAAAGCGCTTAAAAATTAAACCGATAACATGATTGTTAGTTATACAGCTGAAGGCTGGGAAATTATAACGCAAAGTGCGCATGGATTGCTGGTCGCCCAAATTGCACACCATTCGCGGCACAATATTCGTACGGAACGCTGGGTTGAAACTTGGCTGGCAATTGCAGATCATGACGAAGCACAGGAACTGGAACGCGATAACTTACTTAAGCTACTATATCAAACTATATGCTTTACTGAATGTTATCTAAATAACTAATAATCAATAAATCATGAACGATAAAAGCAAGACAGGATATCCGGACAGGGCCCTGATCAATGCCAGTGAAAACTACGAAATAGAATACTGGTCAAATAAATTCGGGGTTACCCCAGAGAGATTAAAATCTGCAATTAGAGCGGTGGGCAATTCTGTTAACGCGGTCAAAGATTATTTAAAATAATTGACCAGTCAGCGAAACAGGATGATGAATAGGGATACTTTTTACGGCGGTATCAGCGGATTGCATACGCCAATACCCAAGCGTGATTTTCCTCCTGCTTTTGCTGACAAGAGCCGCTTAACTTATTACAGCTCTATTTTTAACAGCATCGAGATCAACAGCTCCTTTTATAAAATACCAATATCGAAAACCCTTTTCAGGTGGGCTACAGATACACCCAATTATTTTAGATTCACTTTTAAGCTTTGGCAGGGAATAACGCATAATAAAGATCTGGCTTTTAATTCCGCGGATGTTATACAATTTATAGATCAAATTAATGTTGTAGGGTTAAAAAAAGGATGTTTGCTCGTACAATTTCCGCCGAGACTAACCATTGCAGCCATACCGCAACTATCTGTCTTATTAAAAACGATCAAATCAGCCGATCACCATAACGAGTGGAGGATTGCGGTAGAGTTCCGGCATCGATCCTGGTATGAGGATACTGTTTATAAATTATTGGATACTCATCAGGCTTGTTTGGTTATTCATGATCTTCCGGCTTCGTCAACCCCGTTGATCACTTTAAATTGTGATCATGTTTATGTACGTTTTCATGGCCCAAATGGAGGTTACAGGGGTAGCTACAGTGAAGATTTTTTATCAGAGTATGCTTCTTATGTCAGGGAGTGGCAGGATGAAGAAAAAACAGTATACGTATATTTTAACAATACCGCCGGAGATGCTTTAGCCAACCTTCGTTATTTTATAAGTTGCATAAAAACATGAGCATAAAAAAACGCACATGATTTTGTATCATGTGCGTTTTTTTATAGAGAGTATAACTATACCACGGTGGTATCCCGCCTGAGAAATCCCAGGACGACCGAAATAATGGCAATAACTAACAATATGTGTATTAGCCCACCGGCTGCATAAGCGAAAGTTCCGATAGCCCACCCTATGACAAGGATAACTGCTATGATATACAAAATTGATCTCATGATTATATATTTTTAAGTGGATAGATATCCTAATCATTCAAATAACATACCATTAACATTTCAGGTAATTTTCAATATCATAATGCATGCAAATAAGGACATTTCTGTTTAAAGTGTCTGTTGGACCCGCTCTAAATACTTACACCGGCAAAACAAATATTGAAGACCATTACCAATATGTATTAATTTTCGTTGGCACCAAATATGCATAGTATAAGTGCCCCCGCGCTTAAAATGAAAACCTGTACCAAATTTTCCGATGCTGAAATGGTCAAGCTGATCCGATCTCAAAGTAAGGCCGGGGCTGAGGCCTTATATGATCAGTACAAACCAGTATTATTCTTAACCATCATCCGGATTGTTTGCCGGAAAGATGCTGCTGAAATAATACTGGAAAAATCTTTTGTACAAATCTGGGCTACAATCGCCCTGTTTGATGAACAGGAAAAGCCCTTACTTACCTGGATGCTGAATATTGCTAAAAAAGCTGCGCAGGAAAGTAAAAACCTGAAGTTGTGAAGGTTATTTATTGATCATTTGATTATCCATTGACCACTTCTCCTCCGTTTACATGAGTCACCTGCCCGGTGATGACCGAGGAACCGTCTGAAGCTAAGAACACATATGCGGGGGCCAAGTTCCGAAGGTTTTGGGCTCGTTTCATCGCTGTTTCAGGACCAAATGATTTTATTTTTTCCTTATCAAATGTTGCTACGATCAATGGCGTCCACACCGGTCAGGGGCTACCGCGTTTACAATGATCTTCCGATTGTCAGGTTAGTTGCCAGTGAGCATGTACTCCCACAAGCTATATGGCATATGGTTTGTCAATATAATAACCCTCATCTTACCATTACACAGCATTAACATCACCATGAAAGCATTAATTATTAACTGTACACTCAAACGTAACCCCACCTTTTCTAATACAGGGGCATTGGCCCAGAAAGCTGCTGAACAACTTTCAAATCATGGTTTTGATACCGAAATTATCCGGCTTAATGATTACCGGGTTTTAACCGGTAATTCCTCGGATGAAGGTGACGGCGATCAATGGCCATTAATACTCGAAAAGATCAAATCATGCCAGATATTTATTATAGCGACGCCCATCTGGATGGGACACCTGGCATCTACCGCTCAAAAAGTGATTGAACGATTAGACGCCATATTCAGGGATGAGGAGCTGAGCAGTAAAGAAAATGGGCAGTACATGCCTTATAACAAAGTGGCTGGTTGCCTGGTTACCGGCAACGAGGACGGCGCGCATAGCTGTGCAGCACAAGTACTCTGGTCGTTACAGGAAGTGGGATTTACCATCCCGCCAAATGTAAATGCTTATTGGGTAGGGTTAGCCGGAGGCGAGCAGGACTATGTTGAAGCAGGTGGCCAGCGTTATTTGTATACCAACAAAACACTTCGATACATGACAGCTAACCTTACGTGGTTCGCCAAACTTTTAGCTTCAAATCCAATCGACACGAATTTATTGGAGGAAGATAAGAAAGCAGAAGCGGAAAGCGATAAAGAAGAAGGTGCTTAATAACTAATAAGATTTTGAAAGTTCAAGCGCTGATTTACTACTATAACTACATTTTTATAATAAAAAAAAACCGTCCATAAAGGGCGGTTCTTTTTTATTAATTGAGAGTTAGTGTTATTTTGCTGCATCACGTAGAGCCTTGATCTGATCGTGTGCCGCATTAATTTCCTGGGCTTGACCGGACACTGTTTCAACCGCATTTGTAGGCAGATCGGTTCCGGAGAGCGCATCCCGGTAAGCTTTTTTAATGGCATCCTCACCACGTTCTGCTTCTGAAAGAATACTTTCACGATCATTACCGCCGAAGATGGATTTTACGTCGATCCAGGCGCGGTGAATAGTACCGCTTACACTATTGCCTGTTTCTACTTCACCATAGACACCAACCAATGCGGCCAGTTCCTGTCCGTTCTTGCGGCTTTGTGCGGCATAGCCCTGAAATAATTCCTTAAGGTCAATGTTTTCGTCTTTGATATCCGCAATCGCTTTCTCAAAACCTGCCACGCGATCATTATTGATCTCAATCAGGTCATTCAACACTTCTAATGATTTTTCTGTAGTTTCCATTTTTGTTTTTCTTTGATAGGTTAATGCTTATGCCATTACCGTGCCATTGCCATAATAGCTGCAATAGAAAATAGAAGCCGATGCAAATTAGATACAATTGTATGCTTTGCCGGAAAATACTCAGATGATGGCAGTTAAACACCTGACCTTTCCATGAAAAGCTGAATAATTAATTCCCGATAAATTTATCAGCTCAAAATATTATAATGGAGAATTGGCAGGAATTATTAAGATTGGAGTATTAGTTTTTGGTTAATGGTAAAGTAAACCAAAAGGTGCTGCTTTTTTCAGGCTCACTGTCTACGCCGATGCGGCCCTCATGTTTTTTGATAATTTCTGAACAAATATAAAGCCCCAGGCCCAGCCCGGAATATTTACTGCCTGCATTATCTACCCGGTAATAACGATCAAACAGATACGGAATTTTTTCGGCTGGAATACCCGGCCCTTTATCAGTTACGGAAACTTTGAGTTCGTGGTCAATCCGTTTGTATGCAATGGTAATATACTTGCTATCAGGGGCATATTTGATAGCATTATTGACAAAATTAATAACCACCTGCTCTATACGGCCTTCATCCGCGAAAACTTGAAGTTGCTCATCACCATCGATTACCAATTCGTATTTACCATCCATTTTCACGTGTTGACAACATTCGCCTATCAATCCGGAGATATTGAACCAACTTTTGGTTAAATGCAGTTGCCCTTCATTCATCTGACTAACGTTCAGCAAGTCAGAAATCAATACATTTACTTTTTTCACATTTTTGTTAGCCTGCTCAATCAGTACTGGCAACATTTTAGGCGAGGGCGTATTTTTCATCCTCTCTAATAACTGGAGTGTGGCCATTAAACTGGTGACAGGTGTTTTCAGTTCATGGCTGGCTATACTAATAAACTCATCTTTTTGTTTTAAAGCACGCCGATGTGCATCAATGTTAAAACAGGAACCAAACCATTTGGTAACCTGATTTTCTTCATTCACATAAGAGGTTGCTTTTACCAAATGCCATTCATATCCATTTCTTCCATTGTCCAACTGTATTTCGATATTTAAGTCATTGCCCGACCTGATATCATCCTTCCAGGTAGTTATAAATTTTTTCCTATCCTCCGCGTGGATCTTAGACAAAATGGTATTTAAACTAAAAACCTTATCAGTCAAACCAAAATATTGGGCAAAACGTTGATTTACATAATCAATCTCTCCATCTTGACTGGCAGTCCAGATCATTTCCGGGATCAGGTCGGCAAGGAACTGGAAAGTCTTTTTTTCCGCCTCAGCAAATCTTTTGGCCTGCAGAATTTCTTTTTCGTAGCGTTTCCGATCCGTATTGTCTGTTAGTATAGCATTTATTGCCACAATGCTACCCGCAGCATCTTTAATAGCTATAGCACCCAGCAAAACCGGAAATGCAATACCTCCTTTAGTAATCAATTCATAACTTAATTCTTTTACAGAGCCGCTTACACCAAGCATCGGGCGAAAAAACATTTCAAAATGAATGTTACCACCCCTGGTGATAAATTCCGGAAACTTTTTTTGGTAAATTACTTCTGTATCTGTATAACCCAGCCAGGATAGCAACGTTTGATTAATTTTCACAACAGTACCATCAGGAATAAAAGATACATAACCACAGGGCGCGTTATGATATAATGCTTCGGCATCAATCAAAGAAGCCAGTAATTCCTTATCGATTTGTTGGGACATAGGCCAATTGCGCATGAGTCTATATAAAAGCTTTAATAGCCTTTATCGTTTCCTGTGGTTCACTGATGTGAGGACAATGGCCCGACGCTTTTAAGACGACCATTGTATTTTTGGGAGTATTTGCCTGTACATAATTGCCGACCTCCAAGGGAGCAATGATATCTTCTTCACATTGCAGAGTGAGACTTTCTACAGTCAATTTACTCAGATCGGCCCTGTTATCTGAAAAAAAAGTAACCCTTGCAAATTCCCGGGCGATATCCGGGTCAGTTGCGCAAAAGCTGCTGGTTAGGAAGGCCCCCAGTTCAGGTCGGTCGGCATTACCCATAATGGCAGGTGCCAGGGCACTTGACCAGCCCAGGTAATTGCTATCCATAAACTCAAAAAGGCTTTCGAGATCTGAACGTTCAAAGCCCCCTGTATAACCCTCGTCATTCAGATAACGTGGCGACGGGCCAATAAATACGAGCTTTTTAAAATAAGACGGCTGCTTTAGGGCTGCTAAAAGCCCGATCATTGAGCTCACTGAATGGCCTACAAAAATAATGTCTTTTAATTGCAAAGCCTCGCATATATCCAAAACGTCCTGCGCGTAACCTTCCAAGTTACCATATTTGGTTGATGAGTATTGGCTGCGATCTGATTTACCAGAGCCTACATAATCAAAAAGCACAACTTTATAATCTGTTGTAAAAGCATTTACAATAAACTGCCAGGATTGCTGGTCACAGCCGAAACCATGCGCGAACAGCATCACCTGTTCCCCTTCACCGATCACCTGTATATTATTTCTTTTGATGGTGGATTCACCCATAAAAATTGGTTTGAAAATTAATTTCAAACCTTACTAAGTTACTAAAATCTTTAGATTTTTAATTCGATAGCCACAAAGGTTACAATTTAGTGTCATCAAAAGCAATTGATATTCAAATGAATATTTCAAATCTGTTAATAAATCCTGAACTATTATATTAAAAATACACCGATGCATTTACTCGTCAATTAGCTAATTTATTTAATTGCTCATTAATTTCGTTTATCACTTTTTGGCGCATTCCTGCATCACCTTTCCACATGGCAGATAATAACACTCGTTTTTTTAAAAGATATTTTGACGCATGTTTTAGATCGTATTGCATTACCCACTTAATATTATCTATAAGATCACCGTATTTAATGCTTTGCGCTGCGGAACTTATGGTAGTAAGGCGCTGTACTTCCTTTTCTTTGCGCCTCTTTTTACTTAATTCAGAATAGGCTTCTGATGTAAATACGTCGGTTAATTCTATGACAGTACCTGAGATATATCCTGCTTCCAAATCATTATAACCAAAGCTCTTTAATGCTTTTAAAAATTCGTTTTCGGTAACCGATGTGTCCTCTAATAGATCGTGGCAAATACCAATCTCATAACCCATACTCACTAAAGGAGCAGCTAATTCTGCCACAGCGGTTAAGTGATTAAAATAAGGTTCGCCACTACGCTTGATTTTATTACCGTCAAATTTCAACTTAACCCAGGCAATTAATAGGTCAACAGGTCTCATTTAAGTTTATCCAGTTTAAAATATCCCAGGTGAATTTCATCTTCCGGCAGTTCTGCCCCCTCGCTAATTACAAGACGATATTTTTCCTTAAAAACTGGTGAAAGCAATTCTTCAATCTGGTTGACGCTATCTATATCAATCCCATATTTTTCATCTATATGGGCGGCGGCAATACCCTTTAAAGAATTGGTTTTAAAAAAGACATTTTTTTTAGCAGCCTGTATCGCCAGAGCGCGATTATCCTGCACAGTTAATATGGTATAGTGCTGTTCTTCCAGTTTGCCGCTGGTATAACCTCCCAGATTTATAAAGAATAGTTTTTTGGATGAAACAGGGGCGTTATCATTTTGCAGCACCACCCTGATTTCCCAATCGTCCACTTTACTCACTTCCCTCCAGCCATCAATGTGCAAACTGTTGCTTGCCCCGGACCAAAAAGCCCTGATCTCCGGCACCAGCTCTTTCAAGCTACCAGCAATACCAAAGAAATAATCATGTTGTTCTACATTCCTTGCCGGCACTTCAGCACCGAGTAATAATAAATACAGTTTCATGCAAGCAATCTTTTAAGTATGGTAGCTGAAGCTTCTTCACTAAAATCCAGACCGGAATAATCCGGGTTGTAACCACCGATATAGGGCACCGCCATGATATAGATACGGTTGTTAAAAGCGCCATATGCATCAACAACCTGAAAATGGTCATTGATGGTAATCCCTGCTACCTTTAAATAATAATCGCCGTTTTGATCTTGCGTTACGGCCTTTCCCTCCCCCATCGCTTTACGCCCTTGTTCATTCGAACTGAATCTTACCTGTGCCGGGCTCACTGTTCTTTTACTTAGCAAACTTTTAAATGGAAAATCCTCGAAAGCTAAATGCGGCTGACCAACGCAGTCAATATAGGTATTGAAATATACCGACTGACTCTGACCAGATTCATCAGTATAGTGGTATACTGCACCACCCGCAGTCATCGCTTCCACGTTACTGTCGTCCCCTACCGGAATCAGGCTTAAGACACCTGCCCGATGCAAAGCAAGTAATTCTTCACTCGAACTTTGAGGAATGTACGCGATTACAATGGAAATCAATGGCGTGAGCGATTGCTGTAATCGCTGCATATCTTCTGCCGACAGGTGTTTAGCAGGATAATTTAGTGCGAAACTCAATACCCCTAACATTTCTTTCCAGTAAACCGATTCTTTTCGCCTAATAGATTTTTCAGCTTCTTTATACTCTGCTTCGAGGAGCTGAAAAGGATCAAGGCGTTCGCGCAATTCCATCATTTTGGATACAAATTCTTCCAGCGTCATATCTTTGATCTGATCGTAGAAAACCGACTCTTTATAACGTATAGGCTCCTTAAAATCTTTTTCAAAAACATAATCCAGCGAAAGGAAGCCATTATTCGTTTTGATATGTGCGGCAATCTCTTCCTTGCTTAGTAAGAAATCATTGGACAAATGAGAATCTTCCAGGTGAAACCGCACCGCAGGTAACATCCCATTGCGGGTATGCAGGATTAGCTTGAAATTTGGGCTTTGATCAAGGGTTTGGTATGATAACATACCCTGTTGATCCTTGTTAAACGTTCCGTTGTGGCGGGCAAGTGTTCTGATCGCGTCGACCGCGGTAAGGGAAGATCCCTTGATGGCTACCGGGTGATCCAGCTTTAGCGCCAGCTTGATCGGTGGGTAGGGTGAATCAAAGTAATTAGGAATGGAACCTTCATATTTACGCGGCCAATGATGGCCAGTGCAAATGATCACCTGGTCAAATTCAAATAAAGTTCCGCTCGCAATTTCTACTAAAATATTCTCCTGTTCCGGCTGATCAATAATATCCGTTACCTGGCTGTTGTACCGTATTTCAAATTCGATACCGGTTTCTTTGGCTTGTTTTTGTAATAAGTCGAACTGTTGGGTCAGATACTGGCCGAACAATAAGCGCGGCAATACTTTAAATTCATTGAAACGCTCCGGATCAACATGGAATTTATCGAGTGTATCTTTTGGTGTCTTTTTGATCCAATCAGCCAATGGCGTAATCAACAAGGGAATCTCATTGCTGGATACATTGGTAATGTGTTCGTCGTTCGCTCCTTCCGCACTGTAAGGCATGCCCGCGCCCAGACGGTTTTTCTGCTCAAATATGGTTATATCTATTTCTGTCCTCTTTGCATCAACCAGTCTTTTGAACATGAACAAACCACTTGGCCCTCCGCCAACAATGGCAACGCGCTTTCTATACTCCACTACTTTCAGATTTATACTAACAAGCAATTACCAGCTAAATTTGTTTGCTAAACAAATTAAACTACGATCAGTATAGGCAATATTTGGTATAATCTTCCTTTTACAGGATGCTGTATAGTGCGAACTACCTTCGCCTGCGTGTCAAGAGCTGATGATTCGAGTTATTAAAACCGATTAAAAATTAGGAGTGTGTTATCTAAGCGCCAACTTCGTTTATTTCTCCGGTAAATGGTTTTCTTTATTTGCGTAATTCAGCAATAGCTTATTATAATTTTCCAATAGAGATATATACCTGTCTTTCCATATCTGGTTACCTCCCGACTCTGCAGAGGGCGTGCCAGGGTGACTGTTTTCCGCATCTTTTTGCGGGGTGTTAAAGTCATCTTTGGAAAATAACTCCGGAAATTCGGTTGAAAAATCATGCTTTAGAATAAGTCCAAGTTGGTAAATGATTTCTGGTTTCAGGTATTTTTGATTGAACCAATTATAGACTGTTCTGCGATTAACGTGATTCATTCGTGCTACTTCAGTTATATTCAATCCCTTTTTCCTGATCGTTAATTCTATGATCCGTCCGTAGTGGCTTTCCATTATTCTTGATATATTTTGTGATAAGTTTTACTTTTAATTAATTAAACCAGGCTTAATGCAGTCTGTTCAGTGTCGACCACTAACGCACAGTTCAGCTCAGTCATTAGCAAGACTACCGACTTGCCGTTTATTTTAAGCACCTCTCCCTGCCAGTCTAATAATAAACCATTTTCAACCTTAATATGATCCCCTACTTTAATCCGGGGCATTCCTACAGCCTGAATATTACCATGACTATCGATAAGTTGTTTAATACGCTCTATCTCTGAATCATTTATGGTTGCCGGTTGACCGCAATGATTAACAAAATTCACCACGCCCATCGTTTGCCTTACCATTAACTGTTCTTTAGCGTCGACATTCACAAATAAATAAGATGCAAATAATGGAAGATCTACGATTTTCATCCGGTCAACCCAGCGATGTTTGGTTTTAATAGTTGGACAAAACGATTTTATTTTTTGCATTTGAAGCAGTTTATCTACCTTTTTTTCCCAACGGGATTTGGTATAAACAACCATCCATTTAGAAGAGGTACTTTTTTGAGCTGTTAAAAGGGGCATTTTTATCGTGAGAGTTAATGTAAAATATAAAGTAAAAGGTAAAAACAACGTAAACACGCCGCGCCGAAAAATCAATGGTAAAGAATTGTAGTATTTGTAGTTACACGATCAGGAACATCGATAACATGCTACAATTATGAGAATTAGGGTGCTGCAAAGGTATTTTTTTCACAGGTGGGCAAAGGCCTGTGCACGTCCATATATTGGCTGTTAAAGCTCAGACAGCCTCCAACTTACTCCCGTACGTTTTGAAACAGATGTTCTCAACGACCTTTTCCGTTTTTGAGTGGTAATGCATTTGCGTAAAGTTTTGACTATTTATAATATTGGAAAAATAAAAAACCTACGCGGAGCTTCAGAAAGGTATAGCTTACATTAATTACTAAATATCGGGTTAATCACCTGATCATATATAATAAAAAGTTTGTATATGCTAAATAACTGCGTTGTGAGCCTTAAAAAATAAATATGGTTGACAAGCAAGCTATTTATACAAATAAGTATTATCCTATTAGAGCTCGTCCCATTAATATTTGCTTTTCCAAGCTCCCGGCTGTCAATAAATTAAATTGATACGCTATGGCTATTCCTTTGAAAAATCAGTCAGCTACAGAACGTAGGTTAACACACGTAGAAATATTAAATCTGTTTGTGATCACTTTAGAAGATGTTTATACATCTAAAACAAGCTTATTGGCACAACTGCCTTATTTAGCAGCTGTTAAAATCAATCGACCTTCAACTGAAAGCAATTTTGGAAGAGGATATACGAAAATTAGATCCGGTTAACGACATTGACATTAAATATGCAGCGTTCCTGCAGCTCATAGCTGCATAAAACAATCATTTCAATATATTCTATTTGTGCAGAGAATCTAATAATCTTATAAATGCTGTATACCTTTATGACTAAGGTCTTTGACTGTGCGTTTCTATGTGCAAATCATATAATAGAATTTAATATCTATTCGCAATGGCAGGTTTTATTTACTCACAGGAATTAGGAATATATCTTCCATTCAAAATCTTGCTATTCATTTCGGAGACTATCAACAGGATTGGCAAAAGCTGCTTTAATGGACTGAAAACTTATGGTAACTATGGCAATAGCAATTGCTACACCGGCGGCGGCTACCGGTATGTACCATTTAATTGTGGTGCGATAGGCAAAATCCTGAAGCCATTTTTGCATGGCCAGCCAGGCGAGCGGGCTTCCGATTAATATCGAGATCAGCACCAGTTTAATAAAATCAGCCGAGAGCATGGCCGTGATATTAGAAATGCTTGCGCCAAGCACTTTGCGAATACCAATTTCTTTGGTGCGCTGTTCGGCAGCATAGGCAGCAAGCCCGAAAAGGCCCAGGCAGGCTATCAATATAGCCAGCGTACTAAAACACAGGAAAATTGTTCCGGTGCGCTGTTCGGCACGATAACTCGCGTCAAAATCAGCATCCATAAAGGAATAACTGAATTGCTGGTTTGGCGAAAACTGTTTCCATTTTTTGCTGATCATCGTAATTGTCCTTGAAATATCCTGAACGTGTAGCCGAACATTTATAGCGCCGTTATCCGGCGCGTAATATAAAGCGAGTGGCATAACTTCCTCATGAAGTGTTGCGAAGTGAAAGTCCTTAACCACACCAATAATATGGTAAGGCTGAATACCGTACGAATCACGGTATAGTGTTTTATTCAGAGGTTGTTTCGCTCCATATTTTCGTACAAATGCTTCATTCACAATCATGCCGGCACTGTCGCTTGCCATATCGTTTAAAAAGTTGCGACCTGCTAAAAGTTTCAATCCCATAGTTCGTATATAGTCTTCATCTACAGGCCAGAATTCGGCAAGCAGCACCTGCTTAATGTCAATGGGTATTGCCGGAAAAAGGCCGGTTCTCAGCCGCAAGTCACCGGTAGGCTGAAAAGCGGTCATGCTTACATTCATCACCCCGTTCATTTGCTTCAATTCATTTTTCAGCAAAGCTGCATTTTTGCCCAGCACATCGGTATTTTTAATAACCAGTACCTGGCTGCGGTCAAAGCCAAGGCTTTTGTTACGAATAAAGGTGAGTTGGTTAAAGATCACCAGCGTACTGATGATCAAAAAAATGGATATCGAAAACTGAAATACCACTAAAAAACTCCTCAGAAAGCTGTTCTTGAAACCTTTGGCTATCTTACCCTTTAGTACATCAATGGGCTGAAAGGCTGAAAGGAAAAAAGCCGGATAGCTGCCAGCTAAAACACCAACCACTATGGCAATTAAAAGCAAGGCAGGCAGCAGCCACACTACTTGTGCCCAGCTAAGCGCTAATTGTTTTGCCGCCATGTGATTGAACATAGGCAATAGCAACCAGGCAATCACAGCCGCGATTACCGCGGAGAACAGGGTAACCATTATGGATTCGGCGAGGAATTGTGCAATCAGGAATTTACGCGCAGAACCTAATACCTTTCTAACACCTACTTCTTTGGCGCGGTTGGCTGAGCGGGCTGTGCTCAGGTTCATGAAATTAATACAGGCAATGAGCAGGATAAATGTTGCAATTATTAAAAATATATAAACATACTGAATATTGCTGCCGGCTTCGAGCTGGTACTTGGCATGGTCGCGAAGGTGGATGTCAGTCACCGGCGTTAAAACTGATCTCAGGTAATTGTCGCCGCTTGTCCAGGCATCTGCGTTGAACGAATTTTTGATCTCTATCGCGGCGATTTCTTTTTCCAGCCGGTGCACATCAGCGCCGGGTTTTAACAATAAATAATTATGCATGCCCCCATAACCCCAGCCATGTTGGGTACTTTCCGGACGCGAACTGTAGGACAGGAAAAAATCATAATGAAAATGTGATTGTTCCGGTACATCCCTGATCACACCGGTGATCTTATATATGCTGGTATCATTAATGGTCAATGTTTGTCCAACAACATTAGCGCGGTTAAAGTATTTCTTCGCTGTGCTTTCTGTGATTACGGCACTATGCGGAGCATCTAACGCCTTAGCCGGGCTGCCATCGATCATCGGTAAGGTAAATACCTTAAAAAGTGACGATTCGGTAAACACCACCCTTTTTTCCTGAATTTTCTCCTCCCCTTTTTTGATGTAAAATTTTAAGGGCGCAAGAAACAGCCCCTGTACATCTATCATTCGGGTCATTTGCTCTACCTCCGGAAAAATGCCCTTCATCGCTGCAGGTAACGGTTCCTCAGAAGTAGCGTACTGGTTAGTGTTGCCATTCAGTTTCACATCAAGTCCTACCCGGTATATCCGGTCAGCATGTTCGTTGTATTTATCATATGCAAGTTCATTGGTAACATAGAATATGATAAGCAGGCATGTGGCCAAACCTACCGACAGACCAAACATATTTAGCAGGGTAAAAGCTTTGTTTTTAAGCAGACTACGGTAAGCGGATTTCAAATAGTTCTTGATCATGATATTGCGTTTAGAAATTTCGGCAGCCCATTCCAGCAGGCTTTTCTTACGCAAGATTACCGGCTTTACCGGATCCTGAAGTACCAACTTATCATTTGGCACTTCTTTTTTTGAGCTTCCTTTGAACGAAGTAGGGCGCTGACCGGTTATTTCTTTAAAAGCGCGGTTAAAACTTGTCTTAGAATTAAACCCAGACTCGTAAGCAATACCGAGCAGGTTGTACCGGCTATAAGCAGGATCGTGCATTTTCCTGATAACTGCCCTCACGCGGAATTCATTAATAAAATCATTAAGGTTTTTTTTAAACGCCATGTTGATGATGCGCGATACCTCGTGGGGATGAACTGCTAATTGTTGCGCCAGCGAGGCCAGGGTAAGCTCGGCATCCTCATAAAGTCGCCTTGTTATAACCATCCTTTTCAGCCACCTGCCTTTCTCACGCAATTCATCAGGTGTAAATAACGCAGGCCCCACTAAGGTGTCTTTTTCTATTTTCAGAATAGAGCTGACTGCTGTAGTTATCAATACTACAGACACACCAACTACAAATAGCCCGTTTACGCAGCTTAGGGCGGTAAACAATATGAGGAGCTTCAGCACTATATCAAGTCTGCCAAAAGCAAAGCGGGGCCTGTCCATCAAAACCGGCTGTTGTTGTTGGTTATGGCGTTGTAATGTATGAAAGGATAATACAAAGTATCCGGCTATTACGATCAACGTAAGCCGGTCTGGAATTATGGAAATCAAAATCAAAGGGCAAAAAAGCAGCAAATCTTTTCGGCCAAACCGCTGGTTTGGTTGTAACAGCTTTAACACATAGAAGTATATGAGTGGTCCTATAGCCAACAATACAGAAAACCAGACACCGCTGATCTGCAACACATTAACAACCAGGGCTAAACTTAAATATCTATTTGCAGCAGCATTTGCCTTTTTTGAAAACCATAAAAGCAAAGCTAAGGTGCCGCCAATAAAGACTACCCCAAGGAAAAGCAGTTTAATAAAACCTATATCGAACATAGCCACACTCAAACAGTGTATCACAACAATTCATGTTCCAACTAAATAAAACATTACTAATCAAATAGTTAAAAATAAAAGTCAATATCCAATGTAATGCAAGCGAACACAACCCGTGCGAATGCGAACATTGGAATGACCTGGTTGCTTTTCACCTGACAGTAATATTATAATTTTATTCTTCGGATTTCTTCTCTTCCATGATTTGTCGGTCTGAAATAAATTTATTTTTGTTTAACCTCTTTTTAAGTATTGCCATATCGGCATTAACTTTAAAACCGGAAACCTTCGCATAATGCATTGTTTGACGCAGGCTTTTATGACCCATCATTTCTTTAATAGATTCCATCGGAACATTATTAGAAAGGGTAACTGTGGTGCCGAAAGTGTGACGTGCCATGTGCGACTTAAGCTCTTTATCGATGCCGCATATATCTCCGATCTCTTTTAGATATGAATTATATTTCTGGTTAGTTAATACTGGTAGCAATTGATCATTTTTGATGCATTTTTCATCATGCCGATATCTCGAAGGTATCTTTACTGTAATCGGCAAAAGTGGAATGATCGAAGGAGTACCTGTTTTCTGCCTTCCTTTGTAGATCCTTAAAGTTCCATCAACACCAATAGCTACTTCCGATTTTTTCAGCTGCTTAAGATCAGCAAAGGCCAGGCCGGTAAAACAGCAGAAAATAAAAACGTCTCGTACCCGACTCAGGCGCGTATTTTTAATCACTTTGCCGGCTATGGCCTGAATTTCTTCTTTTACAAGAAAGGATGTTTGTACTTCTTCCCTACTCAAGTCAAACTTCAGAAAAGGGTCTACCTGCAGCCAGCCGTTATCGACGCAGCTAAAGAAAGCGCGGTTAAGGTACTCCGCTTAAACATTGTTATCAAAGCTGAATTCGCGTGTTTGTTCCCGGTTCTGCGCAGAAGCGTTGCTCGAAATCAGTAACAGCCAAAATATTAATTTAACGGACCCTAAATTAATTGCCTTGTATAACGGTAGTCTATAATTTTCAGGTTTCATTTTCCAGATCTTTTAAAACAAATCAAGGCGATTCATTTTATCAAAATTTGCTGAATAGACGGCAAGTATTTAAAAATAGACGAAACACCTTTTTTAATCTATGGCGTTAAAAATCAATTAAAAATATACCAGGAATATACAATTTGCAGCCAAGTGTTATATTTCCTTCATTCACATTCAGGTCACCAGATTCAATGGCAATTGTCCCATTCTGAAAGCCGGTTACTTTTCTGCCAGTCCATGCGATAATGCTCTCAGAGGTCACGATTTGAAAAATTTTAGGTTCCATTTTTTTTACATTAAGTTATTTTGGACTTTATGAATATTTTTTTTGTTGTGTTATCATCAATCCGGCAAGCAGGATACTGCAGAACATCAAGTGTAACTATAGCCTGCGCTATCAGCCGAATATGAAATTTTAATCGACATTGCCGTCAGTCAACAATAAATGGTTTATCTCACGGAATCTGCTCCAGCCTTCGCCACCGCGTGGTCATGCTCCACCGTGCTCCCTGAAACCCCAATTGCTCCAATAATTTTTCCTTCCCGATTGGTAATAGGTACCCCTCCCGGAAATGTGATCAGTCCGCCATTTGATTGTTCAATTTGCCAGCCCTGAATTTTATTTCACGCTACCTTTATCCCCACAAATGAATTCTGCGGAATAATCGTATCCCCTGAGCTGGGAACATCTTCAAACTATGATTATTGCTAATTCAATACCCATTAGATAGAATCATTTAACTACAAATCCTCTTTGTAACCAATATGTACTGAATGACCCTATGCAGCTATTACTACATAGGGTCATCACATAGGCGAAGCAAATGATTAACTATTTGCTTTCGGCAGTGCTTCAATCAGTTCGCTGGTAACTACTCGCGAGTGAGCAAAGGTAGGACCGTTGAGTACATGAGCGGCGTGCATCATTTCTGGCGTGAAGGCCGCAGTAGCATCCTTAACAAGGGTAACATGATACCCCAGCTCCATTGCAAAACGACAGGTGCTTTCTACACAGGTGTTGGCCAGTAAACCTACCGCGATCACATGGGTAAAGCCGCGTTGCTTGAGAATCATGTCCAGATCTGTATTGGCAAACCCACTTTGGGCCCAATGTTCCTTCGCAACTAAGTCACCATCCTGAGGAGCAAAGTCAGGATGCCAGTCGCCGCCCCAGGTACCCTTGGCAAAAGAATGGCGATCCATGATAGCAACCTGTGTAGGGTTAGGAAACCTCCAGTACTGATAGTCAGTTGGTTCCCATCGTTTATGAGGAACGATGATGACCTGGATGCCAGCCTGCCGGATTGCTTTTACAATCGTCCGCAGGTTATCCAGTAAATTATTACCCTCGGCCACTTCTTTTACCCTCGGCCATATTTTTCCGCCTTCTGACAGAAAATCATTATAAGGATCGATAAACAGCAGCGCTGTTTTGTCGCGTTCATAGGATTCTACTTTCATCTTATCAGTTTTTAGGTTTAATTTTTTATTCCTAAAGCATGCCTTTCAATACTTTTTGCAAAGAATGGCGTTTCGGTTTTATTGTGATAGATAGACACCGGCTGACGCTGAGTTCTGAACAGCTCAAAAGGGATACCCTGTTTTTCAAGTCCGGCAGTAAATGCTTCGGTAGGCTTTGAAATTACCCTGTTTGTAAACTCACAAGTGTTATCATCTATTTTTTTAACACTTAGCTCCCAATGCACAAAGATGGTAACCCTGCCATTTGGCGTAAATACATCTGAAACAGATTCCAGGATGAGGTGTGCGGGTTCACCAAGCTTTTCTATATAATGCTGAACCATCACGCTGCCGCCAAGTACTTCTACATTGATAGACATCCGTTTACCCTCTGGCGAGGTGGTGAAGCCTGCTGCTACGTGAGCCGGCGAACATCCCTGGTAATCTTTTTCCGGAAGGTTGAAGCACCACTCGGGGATATTAATTTTTTCAATCGGCGCGTTGATCGTAGCCGAAAAGCTTGAGTCGACAATGATTTGTTCAGTTTCCATAATGATTATATTTTAAGTTAAATACTGGGTGTTAATTGTTCAATTTGGTTCATTTGGCATAGCCATCAGCTTCAATAATCGCATCAGCATATGCCTGCGGAGCTTCCTGCGGCAGGTTATGTCCGATGCCTCCCTCAATGATCCTGTTTTTATATTTTCCTGTGAACTTGCTGGCGTATGCACTTGGCGGCGGATGAGGTGCCCCATTTGCATCACCTTCAAGGGTAATAGTTGGCACAGTTATCACCGGGCCTTTGGCAAGTCGTCCCTCTATGTCGTTGTATTTTGACTCGCCCTCTGCAAGGCCCTGCCGCCAACGGTAGTTATGAATGACGATGGCAACGTGATCCGGGTTATCAAACGATGCGGCCGAGCGATCAAAAGTGGCATCATCAAAATTCCATTTCGGTGATGCGAGCTTCCAGATAAGCTTGTTGAAATCATGCCGGTATTGCTCATAACCAGCCTTGCCGCGGTCGGTGGCGAAGTAAAATTGATACCACCATTGTAATTCTGCTGCCGGGGGGAGCGGAACTTTGCCTGCAACCTGACTGCCGATCAGGTAGCCACTCACAGAAACCAGCGCCTTACACCGTTCCGGCCAAACCGCCGCGATAACATCGGCAGTGCGTGCCCCCCAGTCAAACCCGGCAAAAACGGCCTTGTCAATTTTGAGCGCATCCATCAAGGCGATCATATCAAGCGCTATAGCGGCTGGTTGTCCGTTCCGGAACGTTTTGTCAGAAAGAAAGCGCGTAGTACCAAACCCGCGCAGGTACGGAATAATTACCCGGTAGCCTTTTTTTGCCAGTAATGGCGCTACATCAGCAAAGCTGTAAATATCATAGGGCCAGCCGTGCAAAAGAATCACTACGGCACCGTTGGCGGGGCCAACTTCGGCATAGCCAACATTCAGCACTCCGGCATTGATTTGTTTGATGGTGCCAAACGAATCGCTGGATTTTGAATCGGCCGGATTTGACTGGGCAAAGCCTGATTGGGTAAAGAGTATACATATGCCTGTTAAGGTTTTAATAATCGCACGGGTAACTGTGCCATGTTTTTTTAAATGTGCTTTCATTGTCTACTTTCTTTTTAAAAAAATTATGCTGATAGGTTATTTAATGTGTGGGATCACTATATCTTGATGAGCTAATTCATTTTTTATGCCACGGCAATAATGACCTGTCTGTTAGGACATTAGCTAATTTAAAAGGTATTTGAAGCTTTTAGTTTTCCTAAATCATGAAAATAGACCATGAGATATCGTGGTAAAGAGACCGTAGAATCGGCAAAAAAGGTTTGAAAATATTTTGTTTTAAAAGAAAAATTTTAGAAATTTAATCAATACTATGTTACTGTAAATCAGTATCTTATATATTGAAAGTCATTTTCTTTAATATTATTTCGATAATATCATTAATAAGCGACTTTAAAGAGTAAATAGCTTACCATACCCGATTAAAAAGAAATAATATGTTATTAAAAGAATGTGTCCTGCGCAATAAATAAGATGCAATTGTCCATGATGGCCATGGGCAAGGTGAAGTGTGTAATGTCTCTCTTACACTAAAACATAGTAGAACATGAAAATCGCCCCTCCTATATGTAGTTTTTCGATTAAATGGCTTCTGCTTATACCGTCCTTGTTATATATCATTTTAATTCAATCCGTACCATTAGCTTTGGCACAACCGCCACCAACTCCAACTTCGAAGCAGCCGGTTTTCGGACAACCAATCTCGGCGCAGGAGGCGATAAGAAGATACTCCACCGCGCAAAAAAGATTATTGGCTGTTAACACGGCCATATTCATTAATGAAATAACACAATCCCATCTTGATGCCGACAGTGTTCAACAGGTAGCTTCGCGTATCACCGGTATGCCATTTCTTCTTCCTTATACCGATCGTATTGAAGTTGACGATCTTTCTGCTACCGCCCGACTGATCAACAATAACGAGCTCACAGCAGCTAAAAAGCTTTCAAAACAATTAAATGGCGAAGATCAGATCCGATCGATGGTAAACCTGGCTATCTGGTACTTGCATCAGCCTAAAGCGTTCCGGAACGATCTGGATAGTGCAGAACATTATATTCGGGAAGCCAGTAGGTTAAGTTTGTCCGGGCATTTTAAAAAGTGGCAGGAAGAAACAATATTGATCATGGGAGAGATTGAATATCAAAGAGGAAATATTGATAAAACCAGAGATTTTTTATCGAAGATTATTTCCCCGGTCAAAAGCGGCACTGAAACCCAGGTAGTCGCAGCAGCATTACAACAACTGAGTAAAACATTTAGTTTACGGGATACTACAAGGCTGCATTATCTGCAACGGTCAATCGATATTTATCATCGCCTGCGCCTGGTAGAGAATGAAATTGTTTTGCGATGGCTCATTGCCGATTATTACATGATCAATAATCGTGCTTTAGCAGAAGATGGTTTTCGGCAGGTGCTCGCTATGCAGCGTTCGTCTGGTTTTCAGCATCAATTGTTTAGCCTTTACTTGCTAACTATCAATTACAATAATAATTCGAATTTTTCTGATGCCTTAAGAGCAGCCTACGCTGCTCTTGAAAACATGCAATGGTCGGGCCTCACCCAATTTGCAGGCGGGTTTTATATGCGTATCGGCATAGTTTATGCCTTCGTTAATAAGCCAACACTGGCCATCCCCTGGTACAGGAAGGGAGTTGAAATAAAAAGTGAAGAAACACACTTTTTCTGGTACAAGAGCTTTTTGTATCTTGCTATGGCTCTTACTGATCTTGGTAAAATGAAAGAATGCCTTCGGTTGGTAGATTCAATAGTTAGCAAATACCCTCCCAGGACCACCTGGGAAAAAGTACAGATACTAACCACCCGCGGGTATTGTTACGATCAAATGCGCAAAACCTCGCTTGCCGACCTTTCCTATAGAAAGATACTGGAAGTAGTTAAAAACTACAATGACACTTATGGTGAACTTTCCGAAACCTTCGCTGAATGCGCATTATTTTATATCCGCCTGAAAAACACCGAGGTAGCCCGTTCGTTTTTAAACATTATAAACCCGAATTCAACAACAGCTCCTAATTACAACAGCTTAAAATATAGCATCTTATACAAGATTGATTCATTGGAGGGAAACTTCAATGCCGCGCTTCATGACCATATATTGTTTCAACAGGCCAATGATGCGGTGGCCGGTTATGACCAACAGCAAAAACTGAATGAGTTAACAGTTAAATACGCTGCGGTAAAAAAAGATCAGGATATCAAATTACTCCGGGAGCAGCAACGCGCTCAACAATCAGAACTCCAGAACAGTAAGCTGATGATGGTAACCGGCGGAGGTGTATTCGCATTGCTATTAGCCGTAGCCGTTTACCGCTACCGCTTAAAACAGCGAACAAATGAGCAAATAGCCCGTAAAAACGAATCCCTTCAGCACCTGCTTACGGAAAAAGAATGGTTGTTAAAAGAAGTACATCACCGGGTAAAAAATAATTTGCATACCGTGATCTGTTTGTTGGAATCGCAGGCGCGGTATCTTGAAAACGATGCTTTAGCTGCTATTGAAAACAGTCAGCATCGTATTTACGCCATGTCGCTGATACACCAGAAACTATATCAATCTGATGATATTAAAACAATTAATATGGCTACTTATATTCCTGAGCTGGTACAATCCCTGGAAGATAGTTTTGATACTACAGGACAAATTCAATTTAGACTGGACATCGAACCGATCAATCTCAGCCTTTCTTATGCTATTCCCTTAGGACTGATCATTAATGAAGCGGTAACCAATTCCTTTAAATATGCGTTCCCTGATTACAGGAAAGGTGAAATCTCAATTTTGATGATAGATGACGGGAAACGAACGATACTGGAGCTTGCCGATAACGGTATCGGAATGCAGGAAATAGATTTAGACGCCGAACCAGATTCATTGGGCCTAAGATTAATAAAAGGATTGAGTGAAGACATTGATGCCGAAATAAGCTTTGAGGTTAACAGCGGAACGAGGATCATCATTGCCTTTAAATCTGACCTGCTGAATAACCTGGATAGCGTTTTAAAATCCACGAAAACAACTGAGGTATATATATGAATACGAAAATACTTATTGTCGAAGATCAGTTTATCGAAGCTGACAATCTGAGGTCTATCCTGAGAAGAGGAGGCTATATGGTTTGTAAAATAGCCCGTTCGGTACCTGAAGCATTACAAATTGTTGAAAATGAAAAACCCGACCTGGTGTTATTGGACATACATTTAAAAGGCGACTTAACTGGTATAGATCTGGCCAAAATATTAAAAGAGCAGGATATTGCCTTTGTATATCTATCGGCAAATTCAAATAAGCAAATTTTGGATGCTGCCAAGGCAACCAAACCCTATGGTTTCCTGGTAAAGCCGTTCCGCGAAAAAGACGTTTTGGTGATGCTTGATGTTGCCTGGTATTTGCATCGACAAAATCGCGACAAAGCGCTAAACGGCAAGCTTTCGGCAGAGGGGGTAAGCGCGAATGACTTTAAGGAAATAGTCGGAGCCAGTAAATGCATGGACGAAGTATTGAACGACGTTAAAGTTGTGGGAACCTCCGAAATATCGGTACTGATACTGGGTGAAAGCGGAACAGGCAAGGAATTAATAGCCCAAAGCATCCATCGTATCTCGACCCGAAAAAACAAACCCTTTGTAGCGGTAAACTGTGCTGCCCTGCCTGCAAACCTGATCGAATCTGAATTGTTCGGGCATGAAAAAGGTGCTTTTACAGGTGCCAGTGATAAAAGGATGGGGAAATTTGAACAAGGAAACGAAGGAACCGTTTTCCTGGACGAAATTGGGGAGCTACCGTTGGAATTGCAGGTTAAGCTACTAAGGGTATTGCAAGAAAAAGAAATTGAACCCATTGGCGGCCGCAAAAAAAAGGTAGATGTAAGGATCATAGCTGCCACCAACCGCGACCTGGAAGAAGAAGTAGCCGCCGGAAGGTTCAGGTTAGATCTTTATTACCGGATCAATATTTTCCCAATTACCCTACCCCCATTGCGCGAACGTAAAGAAGATATCATATTGCTGGCTAACCATTTTGTGAAAATTTACGCCCAAAAAGAAAACAAAACCATTACCGGAGTAGCCGATCATGTTATACAAACCCTGCTGAACTATGATTGGCCGGGTAATATCAGGCAGTTGGAAAATATAATAGCACGAAGCGTTTTGCTTACAACCGGGCCGATACTCAATTTTCTTAAACTGCCAGGCCAAAGCAAAAGCGCCGTAGCCATACCTCAGGGACGTATCAAGAGTTTGACCGAAAACGAACGCGATCATATTTTGCTTGTGCTTGGGCAGTGTAACTGGAGGATTTATGGGGAAGGCGGGGCGGCCGAACTATTGGAACTTAATCCATCTACTTTAAATTCACGAATGAAGAAATTAGGGATCGAAAAAAAATATTTCAAGCAAGACAAGCAATAGCCTTGTCTAATCTTTGACTTTACATCCTGCCATTTAAACTCGAAATATCAAGGTAGTCGATCTTAGTTATGGATATGCCGCTATTTTAGTTTGATCGAATATTAACTGTATTATTAAGAAAGCCGGCTTTACTTATTGGTAAAATAATTTTCATATTGATTTTCAATAAGTTAAGGTTTCCTTGATTTGATATTTCATTATTCCGCAATTATTGGTTTGATATATGAACTCGTTGATTTTAGCCAACTCAGTTTAGTTTTATCTAAAACCTACCTGCATGAGGAATATTAGAAAACTCGGTTCTTTTGAAAAGATCTTTTGGTTACTTGATCAGACAAGCCAAGTGCATTTTGTCATGGCTGCCGAAATTGCCGGCTTTTTTTCCGAGCAAGAATTAAGATGCGCGCTTGATGGTTTGCAGCGGCGGCATCCCCTTTTTTCTGTATATATTGAAAGTAACGGTTATAAGGAACCTTATTTTAGACAAGTAGACGGTAATGCCATTCCATTAAGAGTGGTACCCGTAAATTCATCACACAATTTGAATGACGAGTTGGCGCAGGAACTTGCAAATCCGTTTAACTGGGCACAGGCGCCACTTGTAAGAGCCGTATTACTTCGGGTAAAAGATCGGGCAGTTGTGATTTTAACCTCTCACCATGCAATAGGTGATGCCATATCAATGTCCTTCGCTTTTCGAGATCTGCTGGAGTTATTGGCAGGAAAGCAATTGGATAGACTACCCGTGCCTCCATCCATTGATATGCTTGCGGGTATAATTGTAGATGAAGAAGTTAAGGGGCAATTAATGCATGGTGAGAACAGTCCGGCGTTCACCAGGCGAGCGGAGGCAAGGCCACAGGTAAATCTTTTAAAATTATCAGGCGTCCTGACTTGTAATATACTTAAGCGCGCCCGGCAAGAAGGTACCACTGTACATGGGGCGGTTTGCGCGGCAATTATACGGGCAACACGTGAAGCTTCAGATGACTGGAAAGCAAAACAGATTCGTGTAGTATCGCCATTTTCGAGCCGTAAAACTTTAGGAGCAAATGAAGATTATGGCTTATATATCGGCTCAAGAAAAATAATATTTGAGCCAGAAAATGCTGCCCCCTTCTGGGATTTGGCAAGGTTTTCAAAAGAAGCGCTGGCTGGGATTACACCATTGGAAAGCGTTATCGCCGGTGCTAAAGGAATGAGACAGATGGCCTTCAGTGATATGGACGTTCGATTGTTTTCGAAAAAACTGCAGGAAGGTGTAGCGCGCGAAATGATGATATCTAATATTGGCAGCTTGACCTATGAAACAGATTTTGGTTATTTGAAACTTGAATCATTATGGGGACCTCTGGCGTTTTCTGGCAGTAAAGGCGAACAGGTTATCGGAGTATCAACGGTTAATAAACGCATGTGTCTGTCGCACCTGAGCCGTATTCCGCTGGGTTCATTACTGCCTCTTGTTGAGTATGAACTGGAGTTAGCCTGCCAGTAAATCAACTCCCACTTTCAAGCTTTTTTAACTAAAACTAACCGTTAAATAAGGCAGAGGAAAAACCGGTTAGTCACACTTTTAAAAAGTTGTATTATGATCAAATCTTTACAGTTAACGGTAATAGTGCCGATGATCTTTTTGGTAGAACTTCAGTATGCATGGGCGCAAAATGCCCGGTTAACTAACGAAAAAGAAAGGAAACTTATGGAATATTCACCCAAAACGGTTTACAAAACAGTAATGGTAAATGGCCTGAAAATATTCTACCGCGAAGCGGGTCAGAAAAGTCGCCTACGATTTTATTGCTACATGGCTTTCCTTCATCTTCACGCATGTTCAACCCTTTATTCCAGCTGTTGAAAGATCACTTTCATCTCATAGCGCCAGACTACCCGGGCTTTGGTCATAGTGATTATCCGTCAACATCAGAGTTTCACTATACATTTGATCACCTGGCAGAAATTATAGACAAATTCACTGAGGCGATTCATCTGGAACGCTACAATTTATATTTGCAGGATTACGGAGGACCAATTGGAATGAGGATAGCGATTTTACATCCCGAACGCATTGCCTCTATCATAATTCAAAATGCCGTGAGTCACAATGAAGGCCTATCACCATTATGGGAGAAAAGAAAAGCCTTTTGGAAGGACAGTGCTGCTAACGCAAACACGCTAATCGCTAATTTTACCTCTCCTGATGCAACCCGTCAACGGCACATTGGCAGTTCGCCTCATCCAGAAACGATTGACCCTGACACATGGACTGATGAATTGGTATGGCTAAACACTCCAGGTGTTTTAAAAGCTCAGCTTGACCTGTTTTATGATTATCAGAACAACGTTGCTAATTATCCTAAATTCCAGCAATGGCTGCGTGTACAGCATCCCCGTCTGTTGGTAGTATGGGGAAAATATGATCCTTCATTCACCATTGCTGGTGCATATTCCTACAAACAAGATGTCCCGAATGCTAAGGTACATATTCTGGATGCAGGGCATTTTGCGCTTGATGAGGCTGCTCCTGAAATTGCCGGCTATATCCGTCAGTTCCTGCCTCAGAATAATATGTTAAGAAACAATAAGTGACAAAATACTTGAATCTCTCAAATTTTCTCATGGTAATAGACGTACATTGGAACACAACCAGTTTACCCATCTGGCGTCAGCGCTAAACCAATTGGATCATGCCGGTTCCAGGCTCACTCATAGCGTTTAATAACGCTGTCGAATAGCTCCGTTCTTTTTTAGAGTATTGACCTGCTGGGCTACTATCGATAGTTGAATAAATTCAGCATTACATGTTTTGCTATTTCAAAATCCTTCTCAGTATTGAAAGGTTTAACATATGTGTTACTGATTCTTTCTCTGTTATTGATGCTACGGAAACTTCATAACAACTCAGGTATTCCCTTACATACCGCCAATGCCTTAGAATGTTATTGTTTGATTCAAATTCAAAAAGCTTACTTGCAATTACAATGGCATCATAAAATCCGGGAAGATTTAGCTTCTCTGCAATAAGTGGTGCTCCAAAGCTCACAGAATTGACTGGTAACACATTGCGGAATGTACAAATAACAAGCACAAACCTTTTCCTATCATAACGACACATTTAAAAAGTGAATAAATATCGAAATGCAGCTACTAAACATCTTGTAATTCAATAAATTACAACGTTTTCAGTGCGTCTTTTTTTTCAAAAAAAGACGCACTGAATGTCGCACTAAAGTTTTGCGAATCGGGACATATTTTGACGTTTTAGGCAAAATAAAAAAGCCTGTAATCGTATGATTTACAGGCTTTTGATGTGTTTTGATATGATTATCAGCGGTGAGGGAGGAACTCGTAACATCCTCTATTTGCCGCGTTTTTTATATCGTTAAAGGTGGTTTCAATTTTCGACTCACCGAATTACTCACCACTTTATTTTTATAACTGCAAACGCTATTCAGCAAATATAACAAAATGGTTTTACTTAGAAACTGACCGAGGACATTTTGCCGTTAATGTTAACCATCGTTATCGGATTTTTTTATTTACTACAAAGTTCAAGACTGTATATTACAAAACACTATGCGATAACGCTTCATTTATAACTATTCAATTATAAGTTCTCAAGCTCTACCTCCTTGCTAACCCTCTGGAAACCTTATTCAAGAGAAAACCTCATCACAGTGCTTTTTAAACATAAGATTAATTATTGGACACAATTCAGATGCAATACTCGAACGCAAAAAATGAAGAATAATGTATTGTCTAAAACAAATTGTGTCACTTTGTCTAAAACAAATTGTGTCACTTTGTCTAAAACAAATGATGGCAATTTTTTATGTATAACACTCGCTGCTCAAAGCTTTTGATTAAACCCTATCACATAATGTAAGCTTTTCTTAGCACTATATCACCATAATAAAAATAAAAATGGGTGTTAGCAACCACACCAACACCCGCGCTTTACAAATCAATGGAAACCCGGCATTTAACCTTCTAGTATTTATACGACTAAGTTGCGAAAATGTTTGAAATCTGCGTTACCATAATCAAGCGAGTTAACGTTAAAACAGACTTCATTGAGCATCACTTACTAGACTTCGGATGCGCTCCAACATTACTCCTTCATTACGGCAGTGATGATTAACTTAGCGAAATCGTTTTGCCACTTTTCATTTGATATTTTAGCCAATTCAAGCGCTTCTTCCATATCCCCCTGCGCCTCATAGACGACCGCCAAATTATAGGCCGCCATACCAGCGAGCTTTTTGCTTGCGCCATCAATGAGCGGGTTCAGGATTTTAAAGGCTAAGTCGAAGCGGCCTTTTTGTATCTAGGTGACGGATGTTTGTAAAGGCACGCCCTGGCCATAAAGAAGCCGGCGATTCGTTATTGTGAATTGGAAATTGCATTGATGTGTAAAATAAGCAGAAACACTAATTCTGCTTATTTTAGTGCTATTCAGTCAAAAAAAGCGCCACGGACATGCGAGGCTTTAGCTTCCCAGACTGGACATAATTCGAACCATTTAATAGAAAGTTTAAAAGTCCTCGCAAATATTATTTAAATACCAAGTTGTACGTTTGAAATAATTATCCCAAATGGGATCATGTTATATTTTGTTGAACATATTTAACGTCTGCTGCCTGTACAGTTTACCTACAGGTATCAGATGACCCTGAATATCGATTTCGTCGGCTGTAAAAGAATTTATCTTGTCTGTTGAGATGAGGAAAGACCGGTGTACTCTTAAAAAAGCATTTGCAGGCAGCATTGCTTCTAAGGATGCCATTGCATATTTCGTGACCACGGTTGCTTTGGCAGTGTGGATTTTAACATAATCCTTTAAACTTTCTACATATAGAATATCATTCAGAAAAACTTTCACCATTTTCCTGTCAGACCTAAAATACAAAAAAGCGTGATCAGCGTTTTCAGCTGTTTGCATTGCCGGTTGATTCACCGCCGACAGCCCATCATCTGGTAATGCTTTCATTACAGCCTTTAAAAACCGGTCAAAGCGAATAGGCTTAAGCAGGTAATCAACAACACCTAGCTCAAATGCTTGCACAGCATACTGCTCAAAAGCGGTGGTTAAAATGACCTTTGGAGAATGGGTTAATGTGCCGATCAAATCTAAACCGGTGATCTGCGGCATTTGGATATCGAGAAACAGAAGATCGACTTGTTGCTGCTTTATAGTTGTTAATGCCTGCAGCGCGTTGCCACATTCACCAACAAGGTGAAGCATAGGCACTTGGGCAATGTAACGCCTTAACACTTCCCTTGCAGGCGGTTCATCATCAACTATAAGGCAGTTATACTTTTTGACGATCTCCATGGTAGTCAGGTTTTGTAATATCCGGATATGCAGTAAGTAAAGTAAGCTTCAAATTTACAATATACATATCTTCTTCATCATTGATCTGCAACTCATGTCTGCCGGGATAAAGCAGTTCCAATCGTTTACGGACATTGGCGATCCCTATGCCAGGTATTTCTTTATTTATGCCTGATGGTTTTCCGTTGATCAGTTTCATCCATAGTTCATCATCTTGCACAATTATATTAAGGCTGATCCACGGGCTTTCTGTCATCTGGCTGGCACCGTGTTTGAATGCATTTTCAATAAACGGTAATAGCATGAGTGGGGCTATCAGATAGTCAGTGGACTTCGGTAACTTTACTGCAATTTCCAGACTATGGTCATACCGTGTCGTTTCCAGGGCAATATAGTCGCCGATCATTTTCAGTTCCTTGTCGAGTGGCACCAGCGGCTGGTTGCAATCATAGAGTATATAGCGTAACAACTGTGAAAGCCCCATGATCATGCCGGATGCTTTTTCCGAGACATCCTGCGTGAAGGAATAAATATTATTAAGTGTGTTAAACAAAAAGTGTGGGTGCAGCTGCGCTTTTAACATTTGCAATTCGGCATTTGCTTTCTCTTTTTCCAGAATCAAAGCCGCTTGTTGTTCTTCATAAAAACATTTCATTAGCTTAATGGCAGCGGCCACGCCACCAACGGTGATACTCCCCCGTAAACCCGCCAGCATGGCTACGCCAAACTGAACATAAAAAGCCGGATGAAGTTCGCTCGCAACAAGCGGTGATATTTCATCCGCATTCAAGTGACGTATATAGTCGATCACCGTCATGGATAAGGCTGCTGACAAGGCGGCGGTTAAAAACACCAACATCACCGCACTAACTGTTGCCCCGGCATACTTGCCGGATAAGACCAAATTGGGGATAACCAGATACATGAGCGTATAAGCCAAAAAGAGGCTTGGTACCATATACACCGCTGTTTCAGGTGAAGTAATGATTAGGCGATGCAGAAAGGGCTGCCTTTGCAATGCCGGTGAAGGCGAAAAAGAGTACAGCAGCAGCTGAAACAAGAACCAAAGCAGCCAAAAGCTGAAATGGCGCAAAAGCCTCCAGCGTAATTCATTGGAATAAATAAAAGGTAATTGTTGCATAGTTAAGCCGACCGGAAGC
>Ga0247742_10000236_pt1 | contig 47920 bp, 32 predicted proteins | sample UWRJL208509C2_FD_180944 | JGI IMG/M metagenome (GOLD analysis project Ga0247742, IMG submission 180944) | Plant litter microbial communities from Arlington Agricultural Research Station in Wisconsin, United States - UWRJ-L208-509C-2 | ecosystem: Environmental > Terrestrial > Plant litter >...
AATTATCATCTGTATAGTTCATTCCAGGATTAACAGGAATCTGACGTATAGTTGTTGCAGGATTTATTCATCAAAATGTATAGCTAATTCAGGACTGGTCACACTGTATCATAACCGTACAGGTAGTGTTACACTTACGAACATATTTGTCTTTTTGCTGTATTTTAAATTGTTGATTTCCAGCTATATGTGTTTTTGGTATAGGTTTTAAACTAAAGTGCTGATCAAGCTTTGAAACATGCTGAAAAACTATTTTAAAATAGCCTGGAGAAACATAATTCGCCATAAGGGGTACTCTATTATTAATATAGCGGGTTTAACCACTACACAGCCTAATTTCAAGCATATATCATAGTGACTTAACAAATTCATGAAAATGGATTTCATTATATTCCGGGTACAGCAGCTTTAGCGATCCGGCTAAAAGTTTAATTAACGGATAAACATTTAAACATAGGGTTACATAGTGCTTTGTATTTAGTTTTTAGAATTTAAATATATCATGATAAAAAATTACATTAAAATAGCCTGGCGTAATCTGAAACGCAATAAAGCCTACGCCGCCATCAGTGTGGCAGGTTTGGCTTTAGGCATTGCCTGTGGTATACTGATATTTACATTGGTTACTTATCACCTTAGCTTTGATACTTTTCATGAAAACTCAGACAGGGTTTATCGCCTTTATACCGAATGGCATGATGATGGTATTAGTCGATCAAATGGGATTCCGCAGCCTTTGGGAAAAACTTTCCGAAATGATTTTGCCTTAGCCGAAAAAACAGCGAGGGTAATTAATTTTAGGAACAACTTAATTACCATAACAAAAGGTAACGAGGTTAAAAAATTCAGAGAAGAAAACGGCGTAGTTTTTACTGAGCCTGCGTATTTTGATATTTTGAATTTTCCGTTGCTCAAGGGCGATAAAAAAAGTGTTTTAGTACGACCTGGTGAAGCTTTGCTTACAGAAAAAATAGCGCATAAATATTTTGGTGGTGATGATGCCATTGGGAAAGTTATACGCCTGGATAATAAAGTTAATTTTACTGTAACGGGTATACTCAAAGATATACCGGCTAATACCGACCGCAGACAAGAGATATACGTATCCTACGGAAATATGGACGAGTATACTGATAAACGCCGTGAAGAAAACTGGGGTGGCGTGTATAGCGGAAGCGAGGCTTTTACCAGGCTTAAACCAACAACAACCATGCTACAGGCCAATAACGCTATGGCCGAAATTGTAAAAAAGCATTATAAAGACAGAGATCTTAAAGTGTGGAAGTTTAAGTTACAACCGCTTAACGATATGCATTTTAATGCCGACCTGGACGGATATGCAGATAAGAAATATTTATGGGCGCTGTTTTTTATTGGTTTATTCCTGATTATTACCGCCTGTGTAAACTTTGTTAATCTTGCTACCGCACAAGCGCTTAATCGCTCAAAAGAAGTGGGTATACGCAAGGTGTTGGGCAGCTTGCCTTACCAGTTATTTTGGCAATTTATTGCCGAAACAGCTTTAATTACTGTTGTAGCGCTTGTTTTGGCTATCGGCTTATCTTACCTGGCCCTGCCGGCAATAAATCAGTTGTTTCAGTCAGAAATGCAGTTTAATAAAGAGCAGCTGGCTGTTTTTATATTGGTAGTTAGTATTGTAGTTATTTTTCTTTCGGGTTCATACCCGGGTTTGGTATTGGCGCGCTTTCAACCCATATTGGCGCTTAAAAGCAAGCTATCTCAAAAGCATATTGGTGGTTTTTCGTTACGACGTATTTTAGTGGTGACCCAGTTTGCCATTTCGCAGGTTTTGATTATCGGCACTATCATTATTGTATCGCAGTTACACTATTCACAAACTGCCGATCTAGGTTTTAATAAAGATGCCGTAGTTTTATTACCAGTACCACAAAATGATCTCGCTAAATTAACTACCCTGCGCAATCGTATAAATCAGGTGCAAGGCGTAGAGAAAGTTTCCTATTGCTATAGGCCGCCTGCATCGCAATCAAATAATAGTACAGATGTAAACTTTAATCATCGTGCCGAAGATGAGCATTGGGGAATAAATACAAAACCCGGAGATGAAAACTTCCTGGCAACTTTTGGTATGAAATTGGTAGCAGGGCGGAACTTTTTCCCGGCCGATACCACACGGGAGTTTTTAGTGAACGAAACCTTTGTGAAAAAGCTCAATCTGAAACCTGAGGATGTAATAGGCAAAATACTCAGTGTAAATGGAAGATCAACTACTGCCCCAATTGTAGGGGTTGTAAAAGATTTTTACAATTACTCATTCCATACAGAGATATCGCCGGTTTGTATCATGCCCGAATATCGAAGCTATTCTACCCTGGCTATTAAAATGAATATGCTTAATGCCAAGACTTCGCTGGCGTCGTTTGAAAAGATCTGGAATGAAAGCTTTCCTGAAGAACTTTACTCCTATGAGTTTCTTGACGATAGTATCAAAAGATTTTACGAAATGGATAATATTCAGCTAAAACTTGCCGAAGCGTTCGCGGCAATTGCTATAGTGATTGGCTGTTTGGGATTGTACGGCCTGGTATCGTTTATGGCTGTGCGTAAAACAAAAGAAATAGGAGTACGTAAGGTATTGGGAGCCAATATACAACACGTTTTATGGCTGTTTGGTAAGGAGTTTACCAAATTGTTACTCATAGCCTTTTTTATAGCGGCGCCGCTGGCCTGGTGGGCTATGCACAATTACCTGCAGGATTTTAAATATAGAATTACTATCGGTCCGGGTATTTTCCTGATTTCCATATTATCAACCTTTGTAATTGCAGCAATAACTGTGGGTTACCGTTCTGTTACAGCCTCATTGGCAAATCCGGTAAAAAGCCTAAGGAGTGAATAGTTTATTGAGTGGTGAATGCCCTTTAAATTAGAGTTTAGAATTTAGTTTTTAGGGTTTAATTTTTAGCTTTTAGAATTTCAAAATAAATGATCAAAAACTATTTAAAAATAGCCTGGCGTAACATTATCCATAATAAGGTTTATAGCGCTATCAATATTTTAGGCCTGGCAACCGGAATGGCTGTAGCCCTGCTGATTGCTTTGTGGGTTACTAACGAGTATTCGTACGACAAGTTTTTGCCCGATTATGAGCAGGCGTACCAGGTAAGGCGCAACTTTAACAGCAACGGAGAAACACTTACCTTCAGCACTACATCATTAAAGCTGGCGAATGCGCTACGAACTACTATTCCTGAAATTGAATCGGTGGCCGAATCAGATGGTGGCAGCTCGCATGGTTTAATGGTAGGTGAAAAAAAGATATATCTTGATGGTATACAATCAGGCAGTGATTTTCTGAACATATTTAAATATCCTATGCTTCGGGGCAGCGCGGGTACTGCGCTGGCCGATCCGTATTCTATTGTACTTACTCAAGCCACCGCAATAGCTTTATTTGGTACTGATAATGTGATCAATAAGGTAGTTAGGTTAGATAATGCCCATAATTTGAAGGTTACGGGAGTAATGAAGGATATACCTTCAAACTCGGCCATGCAGTTTATAAAATATATTATCCCCTTTAGCTTTATGGAGCAAACGCAAAACTGGGTAAAGGGTGCTCATGGCAGTTTTGGTTATAACGCATTTTCGATATATGTAAAGCTTAAACCTGGTATAACTTATGCTCAGGTTACTCCAAAAATTAAAAATATAGAAAAAGGGGAGGATAATACCAATGCCAAAAACTCAGATGTGATCATGCAACCATTGAAAGACTGGCATTTATATACTGACTATAAAAATGGTGTTGCCAGCGGTGGTTTTATAGATTATGTGCGGATGTTTAGTATGATAGGCATTTTAGTGTTGCTTATAGCCTGTGTTAATTTTATAAACTTAACCACAGCACGATCTGAAAAACGTGCCCGTGAGGTAGGTATCCGAAAAGCTATTGGCTCACAGCGCAAGCATTTGATCTTTCAGTTTTTAACCGAATCAGTATTAATCACTTTTATCGCTTTTTTATGTTCTGTGCTTTTTGTGCAGCTGGCTTTAGGTCCTTTTAATGCACTTACAGGTACCATGATCCGTATTCCGTTTGGAAACGCTGTTTTTTGGTTGGTAATGATGGGTTGCGTTTTGATTACGGCGCTTATTGCAGGCAGCAGACCGGCATTTTATCTGTCGTCATTTAATCCTGTAAAGGTTTTAAAAGGAACCATCCAGGTTGGCAGGTCAGCATCCTTGTCAAGAAAAGTATTGGTTGTAATGCAGTTTAGTTGCTCTATAGCGCTTATTATAAGTACTGTAGTCATATACCGGCAGATACAGTATGCCAAAAACCGGCCAACAGGTTATAATATTAATCGTTTACTGGCTTCTAATATGAACAGTGATCTTGTTAAAAACTATTCAGCGCTTAAAAACGATCTGTTGCAAAGTGGAGTAGTTGAAAGCATGACCAATGCAACAAGCTCGGCCACTGATGTTGCCTGGCATAATGATATTGATAGCTGGCCAGGTAAGCTCGCTGGTGAAACTGTTGAAATGGGAACCATTATCGTGGCTGATACCTACTTTAAAACATTAGGAATGAAGATGCAGGCAGGGCGGGACTTTTATAATGTGCCTTCAGACACCTCAAATGTGATATTTAATGAGGCCGCTATTAAACGATTACGGTTAAAGAACCCTCTAAATCAGGTTATCACCTGGAGCGGAAAACAGGTGAGGATAGTTGGCGTGGTAAAAGATGCACTCATGATCTCAGCATTTGCCAAAGCCGACCCAACCATGTTTATATATGGTGCCGAACCTCATGACAATATAATTTACCGCCTGGCGCCCAACGTAAATCCCCATAATGCTATTGAAACAATTGGTCAGGTATTTGGCAAATATAATCCCGCTTATCCATTTACCTACAGGTTTGTTGATGATGATTATAATCGAAAATTTGGTCAGGAAGTATTAATAGGTAAACTATCCGGCGTTTTTGCCTGCTTAGCCATCTTCATATCCTGCTTAGGCTTATTTGGATTGGCGGCTTATATAGCAGAGCAACGTACTAAGGAAATAGGCGTACGTAAAGTATTAGGAGCCACTGTAGGTCAGCTTTGGTTTCTTTTATCCAGAGATTTTGTGTTGTTGGTGATTATCAGCTGTGTAATAGCATCGCCTGTTGCGCTGTACTTTTTGCAAAACTGGCTGCAAAAGTATGATTACCGGGTAAACATTGGCCCTGGTGTATTTCTGTTGTCAGCAATAGCGGCAATTGTCATTACGCTGCTTACCATTAGTTTTCAAGCTATTAAAGCAGCAATTGCCAATCCGGTTAAAAGTTTAAGGAGTGGGGAGTGAGGGAAATCGCAAGTCAAGTTAGGCTTTAGAGTTTAGTTTTCAGGATTTAGAATTTCAAAACCATGATAAAAAATTACATCAAAATTGCCTGGAGGAATATCTGGAAAAATAAAATTTTTTCGGCTATCAATATTGTAGGGTTGTCTGTTGGTATGGCTGCCTGCATTGTTATCATGTTATTTGTTTTTTATGAAAAAAGCTTTGATAGCATGCACACTAAAAACATTTACCGGCTAAATGAAGTGCAAAAATTTGAAGGCATGAATGCCTCGCAAAAAGTGGCGTTGTCTATGTTTCCGATGGGCCCAACACTGCAAAGCGAATTTCCGGAGATCAAAAACTTTACCCGGATACGCTGGCAGCAAAAATTCCAGATAACCTATCAACAAAAAAAGATGTTTTCGCCACAGGTGTTTTTTGTGGATTCTACCTTTTTAAAAATGTTTGACTTTAAATTGCTCCGTGGCGATAGGGCAACGGCATTATTAAAGCCACACAGTGTGTTACTTACTCAGGAAACCGCTAAACGGATATTCGGGAGTGAAGACCCTATGGGTAAAACTATTACTCATTACGGCAATGATACAACAAGCTATGCAGTGACCGGAATTTTAGCAGATGTACCTAAAAACTCACAGCTACAGTTTGACGGCTTGTTTTCGTTCAATACCGTTTTCAATCCGCGTATGTTCACTAACTGGGGAGGCAACTGGCTAAATACCTATCTTGAACTGGCTCCTGGTACCGATATAAAGGCACTTGAAAAGAAATTTCCAGCTTATCAAAAGAAGTATATGGGTGCCCAGGGCGCCAAAGCTTATGAACTATTTCTATTATCGCTTAAAGATGTTCATGCAAACTCAGCCGATATTGGGCTCGATTATATAAATTATCAAAAATTTGATCAAAAGCTTACCAATCTGTTTGCATTGATCGGATTGATAGTATTGGTAATTGCCTGCGTCAACTTTATTAATTTGTCTACAGCCCGGTCGGCTGAGCGGGCAAAAGAGGTTGGCGTACGAAAATCAATTGGGGCACAGCGCTTTCAATTGGCGATACAGTTTTTGGGTGAAACTGTATTGCTATCATTAATTGCCTTGATTTTTGCTGTGGTGCTGGTTTCTGTAGCATTGCCCTATATCAACAACTTGAGCCAGCGCGATCTGAGTTTGCCCATCATGAATAATGTAGGCTTACTGGGACTTGTATTTATTGCAGCTGTGTTTATTGGTATACTTTCTGGCATTTATCCTGCGGTATTCCTCTCCTCATTTCAGCCGGTTAAGGTACTTAAAGGATCGGTTGAAACAGGTAAAAACAAAGGCTCGCTGCGTAATGTATTGGTTGTTGGACAATTTAGCAGTGCTATCATACTAATGATAGCAACCATATTTGTTATTAAGCAATTGCGGTTCATGCAAAAACGCGACCCTGGTTTTAGTCGCGAACAGGTAGTTACTGTGCCGTTGAATATGGTATCAACTGCTCAATATAAGGTGTTGAAACAGGAACTGCTTACTAATTCACTGGTGAAGGGTGTTACAGCTTCGCAGGATGTATTAGGTAGCCATCTTGATCAAACCGGTATTGAGTTTAAATTAGGCGACTCACCGCTGCGCCAATTAACATCAACTTTATTGGTGGTTGATCATGATTATCTGAATCTTTATAAGATAAAACTGGCGATGGGTAAAAATTTCTCATCAGAAAAATCAGCCTTAAGCAGAGAATTTATAATTAATGAAGCATTGGCTAAAGAACTGCTTAAAGATCATAAAGGTAAACCAATGTCATCATTGCTGGGGCAACGTTTTGGGTTTGATTCTACAGGTGTTATTATTGGCATCGCCAAAGATTTTAATTTTAACTCTCTGCATTATAAAATAGAAACACTATTCTTATTTAACCAGGAGGCATGGGGGTATAATAATATATCTGTGAAAATAAATGGTTCAAAGGCGAAAGAAGCTTTGGCTTTCATCCAATCAACCTGGACAAAACAATTGCCCGAAATACCTTTTGAGTACCAGTTTTTGGACGATCATTTCGCCGAAGTTTATCGTGTAGACAGTCAGGTAAGCGCTGTAGTTAGTATCCTGGCGGGGCTCATCATTATAATTTCTTGCCTTGGTTTGTTCGGCCTTGCTTCTTATTCGGCCGAAAAGCGAATAAAAGAGATAGGAGTACGTAAGGTACTCGGAGCCTCGGTACAAAATATTGTGGTATTGCTATCGAGCCATTTCATAAAACTGGTAGTCATTGCAAATGTAATAGCATGGCCCGTTGCATTTTATGCCATGACCAGATGGTTACAGGGCTTTGCCTATCGCATTAATATTGATTGGTGGGTGTTTGCCATAGCTGGTGCAGTCTCGGTTATTATAGCTTTCGCTACGGTGAGCTTTCAATCAGTTAAAGCAGCCACAGCCAATCCGGTTAAAAGTTTAAGGAGTGAGTAGAGATTCAAGTTAAGTTTATATTTAGTTTTAGCATTTCAAAAGACATGATAAAAAATTATTTTAAGATCGCTATCCGAAATCTTTGGAGACATAAAGGCTTTTCATTTATTAATATTGCCGGTTTATCAATTGGTATTACCGCCGGTTTTTTCATTTTTATGTATGTGAGCTTTGAGTTAAGTTATGATCGTTTTCATACAAAGGGAGATCGTATTTATCGTTTGGTTACCGACATAAAAACGCCAAGTGAAATCATTAATACTAATGTAACCTCATGGGCATTTGCTCCAAGTATAAAGGCCGATTTGCCTGAGGTGGAATCTTTTGTCCGTGTTAGTGGCACCAGCTTTTTAGTAAGAAAGGGTGATGTTAAATTCCAGGAAGAGCGTTCGATGTTTGCCGACTCTACCTTTTTTAAAGTTTTTGATTTTAAACTGTTGCAAGGCGATCCAAAAACTGCTTTAATGGCTCCTGCCAGTATTGTTTTTACAGAGTCAACCGCAAAGAAGTATTTTGGTAAAGCTAATCCTATAGGGCAAACCGTACTCATTACGGGAGACGCTATACCCGCAAAAGTAACAGGAATTGTGAAGGATTTTCCAGAGAACTCGCAGATCAAAGCTGATATGATTATATCTATGACTTTGCTCACTCAAAAAATTTCTAAAAACATTGATAAACAATGGGGCAACTTCGGAGCGTCTACATATCTTTTATTAAAGCCTGGCACCAATCCTAAAGCCTTTGAGGCCAAACTGCCTGCTTTTCTGCAAAAAAGAGACGGGGAGGGCATGCAAAAAAATCAGACGTTTTATAAGCTCTTTCTTGAGCCATTAAATTGGGTGTATTTACATACAACAAGAGGCGGTCAGGAAGTAGGGAGCATTAGTAATGTATACGTATTCAGTATTATAGCTATTTTTCTACTACTTATAGCATGCATTAACTTTGTAAACCTGACTACTGCACGCTCGGTAGAGCGGGCCAAAGAAGTGGGTATTCGCAAGGTAGTTGGGGCCGATAGAAAACAATTGGCTGGTCAATTTATAGGCGAATCTGTAGTACTTTGTTTAATTGCTTTTATACTTACACTTATAATATCAGCATTATTATTGCCATCATTTAATCAACTGGCGGGTAAAACCATTAGCACAGGTGTTTTTTCAAATCTGAATTATATAATTATTCTGTTTTTAACATCTGTTGGTATTGGTTTGCTTGCTGGTACCTATCCTGCTGCTGTACTATCTTCATTTAAGCCGGTAATGGTTTTAAAAGGCCGGTTTTCGGGTAGTAGCAAAGGGAATATTTTACGTAAAACTTTAGTAATTGTACAGTTTAGCATTTCCATAGCGCTCATTATTGGAACCATTGTGGTGTATACACAAATGGATTTTATGCGTAACCGCGATCTGGGCTTTAGTAAAGATCAAACCCTGGTATTAGATACAAATGATGATCCTGGTAAAGATGCACTAAAACAAGCTATTTCATCTTTACCGGGTGTAAAAGGAGTAACCTTGTCATCCAGCGTTCCGGGAGGAGGTGATTCGGGGGCTTATTCCGAAATAGAAAACAATAAAGGTGATCTTCAGATTGCCAACCTCGATCTTTATTTTGTTGACTATGATTATGTGAACCAGTATAAAATAAAAATGCTTGCCGGCCGGTCTTTCTCCCGCGAGTTTGGTACAGATACCGCGCAGGCCATGCTCATCAACGAAGCTACAGCCAAATTGCTTGGATACAGTTCGCCACAGCAGGCAGTAGGCAGGCGATTTAAACAATGGGGACGCGAAGGGAAAATAATAGGAGTAATGAAAAACTTTCACTTCCGCTCGTTGCAAGAGGTAATAAAGCCTTTAACTATGCGTATCGAACTAAAGAACCTTAGCTTGATATCTGTAAAAGTATCTCCCGGTCATTTGCCTGCTACAATGGCTCAAATTGAAAGCAAGTGGAAACAACTGATTCCCAATAGACCTTATAACTATTATTTTTTAGATGAGTTTTTTGACCGTCAATATCGTAGTGAGCAACGCTTTGGCAGGTTGTTTATTAATTTTGCAGTACTGGCCATATTTATTTCCTGTTTAGGTTTACTGGGATTAGCATCATACAGCACACTACAGCGCACCCGCGAAATTGGTATCCGCAAGGTCTTAGGTGCTTCGGTAAGCGGTATCGTAAATTTACTGTCTGTTGATTTCCTTAAACTGATTATAGTGTCCTTTTTTATCGCGATGCCTGTAGCCTGGTACTTTATGCATCAGTGGCTGCAGGATTTTGCTTATCGTATTGATATAAGCTGGTGGATATTTATTTTAGCTGGTATTCTTGCCATTTTAATAGCTATTGCAACCATAAGTTTTCAAGCAATTAAGGCTGCAATGAGCAATCCTGTTAAGAGCTTAAGGAGCGAGTAAGAAAGAAATAATTTAAACCTTAAATTCATTAGCACAATCAAAGATCAGAACAGCATTGTTCTGATCTTTTTTATTTCCAGTATTTCAGCCCTCACAATCATGTTTTCAATTGTATCATAACCGTACGCTCCCTGTTACATAAGCGAACAGTATTTATATTATATGATTGATGTAATGTGTTGATTTTTAATGTATTAATAGTTTGGTATATTATTGATACTTGATTGGCCGAAATGAATTGATATTTTTAAACAACTAATCAAACTATTTATAAACTAATACTTAAAAGATGTTATCACTCCAGCATATTTCTAAATTTTATCAGGTAAGCGGACTTAAAAATTTTGTATTGAATGATTTGAGCCTTGAAATTGATGAAGGCGAATTTGTTTCTATTATGGGGCCGTCCGGTTCGGGTAAATCAACATTGCTTAATGTTATCGGTATGCTTGACGAGCCATCTGAAGGGTATCATTATTTTGCTGGCCATTCAGTACATCAGTTAAAGGAGAAACAACGCTCGGCATTGTACAAGCAATACATAGGTTTTGTTTTCCAGGCGTATCACCTGATAGATGAGCTTACTGTTTATGAAAATATTGAAACACCGCTTATTTACCAGGATTTTAAAGGTACTGAACGTAAAGCCATGGTGGCCGATATGCTTGACCGCTTTAGTATAGTTGGTAAAAAAGATCTTTTCCCGGCACAGCTTTCAGGAGGCCAGCAGCAACTGGTTGGTATTGCTCGTGCCCTTATAGCTAAACCTAAACTTTTACTGGCCGATGAACCAACAGGTAACTTAAACTCTAAACAAGGGGAGGAGATCATGGAACTGTTTCGTAAACTGAATAAGGAGGATGGGGTAACTATTATACAAGTAACACACTCTGAAAAAAATGCCGAATATGGTTCGCGTATCATTAATCTTTTAGATGGTAAAATCGAATCTTCAAAACAACTCTGATCATATCATAATGCGATACTTTAATTTTATATTTTTTAGTTTGATGGGGCTTTCTGCTATTAAAACACAAGCTCAAACCCAAACAGATACCTTAACCACTATAAGGCAATGTATAGACATTGCTATAAAAAACAACCTGGTAGTAAAGCAAAGTGATCTGGATATGCAGCGCTTGCGTGTTGGTTATATCCAGGCTAAAGAAAATTTACTCCCATCATTAAACGGCCAGGTTGACCACAGCATTAACAGCGGACGTAGTGTTAACCCGTTTACCAACAGTTATGTAACTCAATCATATACTTCCGGTAACTATAGCCTGAATGCCAATTTAACGCTGTTTAGCGGTTTGCAGAATTTGAATGCTATTAAACAAACGTCATTAGCTTACCAGGCCGGTAAAATGGATTTTCAACAGGCAAAGGATCAGGTTACCATTAATGTAATAACAGCGTATCTGTTAGTTTTGGATAATGCTGAATTATTAACCCAGGCTTACAACCAACTTGACGTATCAAAAAAACAAGTAGAACGGTTGGAGATACTGGAAAAAGATGGTGCTAACAAACTGCCTTCAGACCTGTACGATCTGAAGGGTACCTTTGGCGATAATCAGCTTAATTTAGTAAATACCAAAAATACCCTGGAAGCATCAAAATTAAGCCTGATGCAGATCTTAAATATTCCTTATAACCGTAACCTCAAACTTGAGCCGGTTAGTGTACGTGATGTTGCCAAACAAACAGATGAAAATGCCGACCAGATATACGGTACGGCTCTGGAACAGTTAGCTTACGTAAAAGCCGCTGAACTGAGGCGCCAAAGTGCAGAGAAGGGTGTAAAAGTTGCAAAGGGTGCGCTATCACCATCGGTTTCATTATTTGGTGGAGTATTTACCAATTATTCAAGTGCTGCTCAAAGTTCGGTATTTAAGGATTCAAGCACTGTAAATACAGGAGGCTTTGTTAATACACCTGCAGGTAAACAGCCGGTTTATACCACACAGGCAAATTTTGAAAACAAAAACATTGGTTATTATGATCAGTTTAAAAACAACTATAGTACACAGTTTGGAGTTAGTTTAAGAGTGCCCATTTTAAACTATTTCCAAAATCGTAATAAAGTAAAGTTGGCTAAACTTGATTACCAGGAATCAAAATACATAGAAGAAAACACCAAAATAGTTTTACGTCAGAGTGTTGAACAAGCTTATTTAAACATGACCTCAGCTTATAATAGATACAATGTACTGATTGACCAGGTTAAAGCTTATGCAGAATCATTCAGGACTGCGGAAATACGTTTTAACGCTGGTGTACTAACTTCTGTTGATTTTGTGGTGGCTAAAAACAACCTCGATAAAGCTAATATTAATCTTATTAATGCCCGCTACGATTGTTATATCTACAATAAGGTATTGGATTACTACATGGGCAGGCTCTCGTTTTAAAGACAAGAATTATACAGGTTCTGTAAAATATTTATACATTTATTCTCAATTTAGGCCCCGGTATCCGGTTCATAATGTTTTATTCAAAAAATATAAAACATTATGAACCGGATATTGCTAATTAGTAGGCCTTTGTTATTTATTAACTACATTGAAACAACTTTTACCTTAAAAACAACATTTACAGTATGAAAAAAACAATTATCTTAACTTTAAGTATTTTCCTGTTAACTATCGGAATGGCTTCGGCTCAAATTATACCAAGCTTTGCATTTGGTGTAAAGGGTGGATTAAACTATACTTCTTTTCCATCAAACGGAGTATTTAATAATAGCAACCGTGCAGGTTACCTGGCAGGTGTTTGGGCAAGGGTAGGTGGCCTTGGTTTTAACTTTCAACCGGAGCTTTATGTAACTGGAAAAAACATCAAGATTGATGCTCCAGGCGAACCTGAAAACACAGCAAAATTTACCAGTATCGATGTGCCACTATTGTTAGGTGGCAAAATTGGCGCTTTAGGTTTAGGCGGTCGTTTTTACGGTGGCCCAGTATTTTCATTTACCGTTAACAAAGATCAAAGTTTAGCGCAGGCTGGTGCTCAAGCAACACAGTTAAATTACAAAGATGCCAATTACGGCGTACAAGTAGGTGCAGGTATTGATATTAGCAGTTTATCAATCGACTTGCGTTATGAAGGTGGTCTAAACAAAATTCCTTACGGCAGCGGCGATTCACATACCCGTGTAAGTGTATTTAGCCTTGCTTTAGCTTACAAATTATTTTCATTGTAAACTTAAATGCCTTAATACATAAAAAAAGACCTGCCTTTCGGGCAGGTCTTTTTTTATGTATGCTATGTTATAAACTATCATTTTATCACATCAACCCATTGACCCTTGATGGTGCTGCTGATGGAGTTGTTATACATAGCCTCGCAATAAACAGCAGGTAAGTAATAATGACCGGCATATGCGGCGTTCAGCATTACATAATAGGTAACTTCCCGGCCTTCTGATAAACTGAAGTAGGTATTTACCCGGTCATCACGTATATCTCGATAATCGGAAGGCGACGATTTAAATACCTCATCATTGTTTAGCATCCGGCTGTTCAATATTTCCCATCCCGATGGAAATACCTCGGTAAGGGCAAGGTTATCATATCTGCCGCGGCGTCCCGGATTTTTGATGTTTACCTGGGCCACAAAGTCAGTTCCCTGCTTTAATGACGACGGATCAATTGGTTTACCGCTCATGGTAAAATAGCCGATCCGCATTTCCATGATCTGTGGATTAATGAATGTTTTAACATCCTGGCCTGATGATGGTTGTCCTTTTTGTATCAGCCTTAAATACAGTTTGTTGCTGCCATTGTTTTTAATCAATACTTTACCTCCGTTTACAGCTAATGCAGCCTGCCACATGTAAGAAGCCGAGTTAACATCAGTTTTTGTAGCACCTGTTTGATAGTTAAAGGTGAGCTTGTTTGTCGTTTTATTCTGCCCGCAGTATTGTGCTATGGCAACAAGTGAATAAGCAGTGGTTTGGGTACTATACCAATCATCCTGTGATAGCCTTGCGGCTATGGTGCGCAGTAATCCGGCAGCTTTTTGTTGTTGACCAAGCAGTGTAAGTGTTTCTAAAATCATGGCTTCATCACGCAGATCGGAGCCATAGGTACCATACATGGTGTAATAAGGTTTAATAGTGATAGGCAAACCTGCAACCATCTGTTGGCCCGTTTCTGGTTGCCCTGCAAGTTTATATGCTGCAGCCAATCGCCATTTGGCCTCAATACTCAGATATTTAAATTCCCTCAGCCGGTTCATAGCTCCCAATTCAGGCGAACGAGCCAGCGCCAGCAGATACAACCGGTAAGCCTGATTAAGATCATCGCCATAAAAAGTATGCGGATTGGGTGCCCAAACTAAAGCTTTTTGTTTCTGATATTTTTTCCATTGTTCAATAAAGCCTAAGGGCATGCTGTAGCCTTTAGCCTGGGCTGCCAGCATAAAGTGACCGGCATAGTTGGTTCCCCATTCATCGGCGGTACCACCGTCGGGCCAGTAACTCAATCCACCGCCCTGTACCTGGAATCCGTTTAGCCTGCTAATGGTGGCTTTAATATTCCGCTCAGCTTCTGCTTTTTGCAATGGTGAAAGATCAAGCAGTTGACTTAAATACAATTGCGGAAACGCCGAAGAGGTGGTTTGCTCAACGCAACCATGCGGATAAGCGATGAGGTAATCGAGCCGTTTACTCAGGTTTAAGGGTGGGATACTGGCTATTTCGAGCGTGTTTTTATTAGTTCCGGCAATGCCTACCGGTTGATAAACCGTGTTCCAAACCTCGCCTGGGTTCAGTTCTTTTTCCAATACATGGGTAACTGGCGGGTTAAGGTTGCGTACATTCAGTTCTACATCATAAGCTGCTGTTTCCGAACCACTTTTTGCAATGATCTTTACCTTACCTACACCTACAAAATCTTTTACCTTAAGATCAAATGTTACCAGCTGATCACCAGTTTTAACAAAAGTGAGTGTTTGGGAATTATTAGCTGCCAGGTTTTCAAAAGCATTTGATTGTACCGATACGGTGACCGTTTTAATATTGTTCTCCATAGCAAACACAGTAACCGGCAACTGTACCTTTTCAGACGGGCCAAGAACTCGTGGGAGTGTAGCCAATACCATCAACGGTTTTTTAACGGCTACAGTTTTTTCGGCAAAGCCATAGGCTCCATCGTGCCCGGCAATTACCATGGCCTTAACCGAGCCTACATATTGAGGTAGTTTAAAGGGCGTGGTTTGCTTTTCTCCTTTGTTAAGGTGGAATGGCCCCATGAATTTTACAACGGGCTTAAAACGGTTTACAGACACGTTTTTGTTTGTGCCCAAATTGCCATCACCACCGATACTTAATATACGTTCCAACCCGCCGCCAAAAGCTCCTATTACATAATCGAACAAATCCCAGGTTTTAACGCCAAGCGCCTCGCGGGCGTAGAATGCATCGTGCGGGTCTGGTGTTTTATAGTTGGTAATATCCAGCAAGCCCTCATCAACAATAGCGATAGTATAGGTCATTTCCTTGCCTGATGCTTCCGATACCGTAATGGCCGACTGAGATTCGGGTCTGATCTTATCAGGCATACCGATTATCGGTTTCAGTATTGTTTCGGGATTATCTACTTGCAAGGGTATGGCCCCATACATACGGATAGGCAGGTCATTGACCGTTTGGGAGTGCCTTTGCATTAAGGTTACATTCACAAACACATTAGGAGCCATTGTTTCATCAACAGTAAAACTGTATTGGGTTTGTCCTTTTTTCGTGTCTATCCAGGTGGTTTTTAAAACTTTGCTGCCGTTTTCAAAGCTAATGAGGGCCCGGCCATCGGCAGCGGTAGGGATAGTAAGTGTAGCTTTTTCGCCAACCTTATAACTGGTTTTATCGGATGTGAAGGATAACATAGCGGCTTCGGTTGGGTTGCTTTGCTGCAATCTTTCCGACCAGTTAGGCCAATCAACATAAATGAATTTACCAGTGGAGTGACCGGTTTGCTCGTCCTTAACCTTTATTAAGTAACGGCCCCAATCGGCTTTGCCGATATGTAAGTTCCATTTGCCACGGCCGTTATTGAGCTGTACGCTTTCGGTTTTGATAAGTTTATTATACTTATCTTGTGTGAAATTGCTGGTTTCATCGCCGGTTTGATCCCACCACCAGCGCCATTGTACTTTGTAAAGCTCCAGTTGCACATTTCGTGTGCCTGCTAAAGCGTTGCCATTTACATCCACATCGGCAATATCTACCTGGTGATCCTTATCTGTAACCAGCATGCCGGACAGATCACTGCCTGCCGGTGTTTTAATCCCTACGTAGCCAGTATAAACGTTATAAGGAAGGGTGGTTTGTTGTATACTGAAATTTCCTCCCGGTTCAAAAACCTTTACAAGGAAGTTGGCCCGCAGTTGTCCCGGAGCTTGTTTCTCTACGTTGATGTCGGCATTTATAGTTGCTGTTCCTTCGGCACTTAGTTTGCCATCAAACACAGTTTGGGTTTGTGTATTAAAGGCAAGGGTAGGGTCGTCAAAAACATAATCCTCATATTTTTTAAAGCTGGTAGTTTGAGGTGATAAAAACGCATCGACCTTTGCCTTCAGATTTTGAGCCGCCCCGCCGAAAAGCCATTGGGCGCTTAATTTTCCATCAGCATTGTTGCCTTTGGTAAGCTCAGCAGCACCACCGAATGAGAGATTCAGTTTCATACGGTTAGGCATAATAGTTTCTATCTTGATCTTCTTTTCAAATAAGGCACCGCCAACTTTTACCTTGGCCGACCAGTTACCAGTAGGTGATGAAGTTTCAGTAACGGTATGGAAGTTATAGAAGCCATCCAGCGCCTTTGTTTTGGTGATGCGACTGTAAAGTTTACCGTTAGGATCATAAAGTTCAAACTCAACCGGATGATCGGGTGGAAGGTTTTTTAACTTATCTTCTAATATAAAAGAAACAAAAATTGAATCGCCTGGACGCCAAACACCGCGTTCGCCGTAAATAAAACCTTTAAGACCGCTTTGTATTTGTTCACCGCCCACATTAAAACGGGTGAGTGGGAGAGAGCTGCCATCATCAAGCTTTAAATAACCACGTTGTGCGCCTTTTTTAGCTACCAGCAGATAAGGTTTGCGTTTAAGATCAAACTGAACTATTCCGTCGCTGCCTGATGTTGTTTTATAGATCACCTGTTTCTGGTAATCCAGTAGTTCAAGCTCAACGCCTTGCATTGGTTGCGCGTTTAAAATGTCGGTTACAGCAACCAGCATACTATTATTGTTGCCTCTTTTGGCGATAAGACCAATGTTGGAGGCTATAATGTTGCGGGTTGCCCAACGCTGTTTGGTGAAATATGAAGGCGTGCAGGCATTATCCCGGTCCTGCCAGCTATAACCTTCCGGATAAAAATTATCATATCTTGACCAAAAATCATCGTCTTCGTCGCTTACCTTGCTGTTGTCGCTATAATCATTACTTCCGTATTCTTCATCGTCTGTACCGCTTTTTGCACCGGAACCGGGTACGCTACAGTTATATAACGAATATTCTTTCCTGAAACCGATTACCACCCGGTATATAGCACCAGGTTCTGTACGGATCATTTGGTCAAGGTCAAGCATGAACCGATTTTTTTTGTTCAGGTTCAATCCTTTATCGGTATCCAGCCTGATTGTTTTTTGAACTATGGGTTTACCTACTTGTCGTAATTCCTGGCCACCATCAAAGCCATTGTTTTGAAAATACTGCGGTACATTATTTTCATATATTTTGATAATGCTTACATCAACCGCGTTTAAATTCACGGCCTCAAACGGCATCATCAACTTGCCCGAATCGGGGAGAATCACGCCTTTGCCTGGTATAGTAACACTGGGTAGTCGGTTCTCAAAAAACACATTGGCTGTATAGGTCTTAGTAATTTTTTTGTGTGATATGTTTTCTACCCCCTCATTTACAAATGCGCTATAATCACCCTGCAGGCGTTCTGGAGTATAAACTTTTACCGTGCTGCCATCAATGGTATAAGCAGCATCGGCTACATTGTTTATACCTATCAGTCCGTTAAGTTCCTGCCCAACCATAATAGGGTCTGAGAACTGGACTGAAACATACTGGTCGTTTTCCTGTACGGCATGGATATCCAATACTTTAAAATCGCCTATTGCTGGTATGTCATAATGTTGACTGCCTTTTTTGTCTACATTTAAACCGCTGCCATCCCAGTTAATTGCAAGAGGAGTAACTTTACCCTGTTGTCTTTTTAAGCCGGTTATCTTAAAATGGTATGTTTTAGTACTGCTATTGTGCTCCCAGCTAATTTTAACTGGAAACTCATAGCTAACAGTGATTAGCTTTTCAATATAGGTGGGGTCTTCTGCATCGGCGGTTTGGATAGCGCCTTCCAGCTTCATTTCGGTGAGAGATGTGTTGGTTGCCGTTGTTAAGCCGTTGAAATTTACGCTAAGGTTGGGTTTTACTATCTGAAAATCAAACTTAAAGCGTTCAAATTTCTCAGGTACTTCAATTAGTTTCCCTAAATTAAAATCAGCGGTATAGTTTTTTCCGGGATCGAGTTTGCTGGCGGGCCTAAATTCAATGGTGCGGGCATCAACCCAATAGGCTTTCCCTTTTACAGTTGGCGACAGGTCAAAAAGATCATCGTTTAATTGCTCGTTTTGCTGGTGGGTAACCTGCACCTGGCTGGCTAAACGGATACGGATGGGGCTTTCTTTCGATATAACTCCGGTAGTGTATGATTCAATGTAATTACTGAATGCAGGATCAACTGTAGTTTTTTTATTGTCGTTGGTAACAATATAAATGATCAATAAGATCAATAACAGTGATGCACAAATAGTGATTATACTCTTGCGTCTGCGGAATTTGGTATATCCGTTTTCCATGGAATAGGTTTATTTAAGATCATGTTAAATTAAAAAATTTATGATAATAAATAATTAAACGGAAAACTTATTTTATTGCCTTACAGAATCATAACTCCTGGTTTGTTTAAAACAGGGAGTTTAATGAAGTTCATTTCAACAATGCTTTCGGGTAAAAAAATGAATTTTTTATCGTAGATATTTTTGCCTATATAATAGCTGAGCCAGTACTCATTATTAAGTCCGAATGTTTGCTCGTCAATGGGTTCAATAAGCTTATATGACTGACCTGTAACTTCAGGAAACATGTGCCTCAGGGTAGACGTTTTTACCTGTACGCCATCTTTTTCGCCATAACCTTTTGAGGTTACAAGTACATTTTCAATTGGCTCGTTCTTGAGGTTGATCAGATACACATACCAGATCTTACTTTCAATGTTTTCGCCCTCCAACGCTACCGCGATTGCTATATCCTTTACATTATTTTCCGGGAGGTCCTTTATCATTTTAAAAACTGTTTTGAGCAGAAAGCTCCTGAGCTTAAAACGTGAAACTCAAAAGCTTTCTACTAAGTTATTTTTTCTTTGCCGCTGCTTTTTTGGCTGGTGCTTTCTTAACTGCGGGCTTTGCGGCTGCGGCTTTACCAAATCGGCCTTTTTTAGCGTCCTTAGGCATGGCATCGGCGAGAGCCTTGCAGTCCTCATAAGTTAACGTCAGCGGATCTTTGTCCTTTGGTATCTTTACGTTTAGCTTGCCAAATTCTATGTAAGGCCCCCAGCGGCCGTTCAATACTTTTACTTCGGGATCTTCGTCAAACGCTTTGATCAGTTTTTCGGCATCTTTTTTACGTTTAGCCTCAATCAGTTCAATGGCTTGCTCTTCAGTTACATCAAGCGGGTCAATTTCTTTTGGTAAGGAAACAAATGCGCTGTTATGGCTAATGTAAGGACCGAAACGACCAATGGCCACTTTCATGATCTTACCCTCGTATTCACCGACTACCTTGGGCAGTTTGAATAGCTCGAGTGCCTCTTCAAGGCTTATAGTTTCTATACTTTGGCCTGTTCTTAAGCTGGCGTAAAGCGGCTTTTCTTCCTTGTTTTCTTCTGTAGCACTATCTCCAACCTGAACAAAAGGGCCATAACGGCCTATGCGTACAGATATTTTTTTACCACTTTCCGGGTGTACGCCTAATTCCCGTTCACCGGTAGCTTTATCAGCAGTTTCAATGGTTTCTTGTACTTCTTTATGAAAAGGGTTGTAAAAATCATGGAGCATGTCTGTCCACTCTTTTAAACCCTGTGCTATTTCGTCAAATTGTTTTTCAACGCTGGCTGTAAAGTTAAAATCAACAATATCAGTGAAATACTGTACCAGAAAATCGTTAACTACAGCACCAATATCGGTAGGGAATAGTTTACCTCGTTCGGCACCTGTATTTTCAGTTTTGTTTTCTTTTACTATGGAATCGCCTTTTAAGGTTAGTACCCTGAATGCACGTACTTTTCCTTCTCGTTCCTCCTTAACAACATAGCCACGGTTTTGTATGGTTGATATAGTAGGAGCGTAGGTTGACGGACGACCTATACCTAATTCTTCCAGTTTTTTAACCAGACTTGCTTCTGTATATCGTGCGGGAGGACGGGAGAAACGCTCTGTTGCAGACATTTCCTGTAACGCCAGGCGCTGACCTCTTGATAAAGGTGGCAGCATTGTGTTTTCGCCATCTTGTTGGGCTTCATCTTCATCGTCTTCCGACTCGAGATATACTTTCAGGAAGCCGTCGAATTTCATCACCTCACCATTAGCTGTCAATTCTTCTTTACGGCTTGATATACTGATTTTTGCGGTTGTTTTCTCAAACTGAGCTTCACTCATTTGTGAGGCTATGGCACGTTTCCAGATCAGCTCATATAAACGCTTTTCGGCCGATTCACCATCAATAGTATGGTTGTTAAAATAGGTTGGCCTTATGGCTTCGTGTGCTTCCTGGGCACTGGCGTTTTTGGTTTTATATTTTCTAAGCTGATGATATTTATCGCCGTAGGCAGATACAATTTCTTGTTGAGCTGCATCTAACGCCGTTTCAGATAAGTTTACCGAATCGGTACGCATGTAGGTAATATAACCCGATTCGTATAATCTTTGTGCTACCTGCATTGTACGCGCAACAGAATATCCTAATTTTCTGCTGGCTTCCTGCTGTAGGGTAGATGTGGTGAATGGTGCGGCAGGCGAACGCTTAGCTGGTTTTGTTTCTAATGAGCGTATATCAAAATCGGCGCCTATGCAATCGGTTAGGAACTTTTCGGCATCTTCCTGCTGGCTAAAGCGCTCAGCTAATTCGGCCTTAAATGCTTCTTTTCCTTTGCCAAATATGGCTACTATTTTAAAAGCAGCTTCTGATTTAAATTTATTTACTTCACGTTCACGGTCCACTATTAACCGTACGGCCACTGATTGTACGCGACCTGCTGAAAGTGATGGTTTAACCTTTTTCCATAAAACCGGAGATAGCTCAAAACCTACCAGTCTGTCAAGCACACGGCGAGCCTGTTGTGCATTTACCAGATTGTAATCTATTTTACGAGGTGTATCAATGGCACGTAAAATAGCAGGTTTAGTTATCTCATGAAAAACAATGCGTTTAGTAGTAGCGTCTTTTAAACCCAGTGTTTCAAATAAATGCCATGATATGGCCTCACCCTCACGGTCCTCGTCCGATGCCAGCCAAACCATTTCTGCTTCTTTAGCTAACTTTTTTAATTCGCTAACTACCTGCTTTTTATCTGCGGGTACCTCGTATTTTTGAGAGAAGTTATTAGCAGTATCAATTGCATCTTCTGATTTTACCAGATCGCGGATATGGCCGTAGCTCGACTTAACAGTAAATTCTTTACCAAGGTATCCTTCTATGGTCTTGGCTTTCGCCGGGGATTCAACAATCAGTAAATTTTTGGCCATTTAAGCAGTTATTTTTTGCAAATAAAACATAAAGAAAGTGAAACGCAAATTTGTTTTCGGAAAAGGTTGCAATGCTTAGGGGTATATGCTCTAAAAAATCAAACATATAATTATTGCATGCATGTAGTTATAACGCTTAAATACCTTTAATAAAATATTAAAGCAATTGACTTAATGATGTGATTATGTTTACATTAAGAAGCCACCACCGAGCAGGTCATTGCCCTCATAAAAAACAGCCGATTGGCCTGGTGCAATACCCGATACCGTATGATGGAAATCAACTTTCATATGTTCGCCCATTTGTAAGATGGAGCTTTGTGTGCCGGCATCTTTATAGCGTATTTTAGTAATAGCTTCAATGGGTTCATTTATATTGGCGTATTTAACCAGATTCAGGTTTTTAACCCAGGCTTGTTTACGTTCCAATTCATCGGCAGTTCCTAAAACTACTGTATTGGTATCAGGATTGATATTGGTAACAAACATGGGTTGCCCTAACGCTATACCCAGGCCCTTACGCTGACCAATGGTATAAAATGGGTATCCCTGGTGTTTGCCCACTATAGTGCCGTCTGTGAGCACGAAATTACCACCGGCAACCCGTTCTTCAAGATCACCAACCTTGTGCCTTAAAAAGGCGCGGTAATCGTTATCAGGCACAAAGCATATTTCATAGCTTTCGCTTTTACCGGCAAGTTCAACCTGGCCCATATCTAAAGCCATTTGCCTTATTTCGGGTTTGGAGAAACTCCCCAAAGGAAATTTAGTACGTGCCAGGTTTTGTTGTGATACACCCCAAAGCACGTATGATTGGTCTTTATTTTCGTCTTTACCCTTCGATATAACGTAGCGGCCATTATCCTGCAAGCGAATGTTAGCATAGTGACCTGTTGCTATAAATTCACAGTCGAGTTTATCAGCACGCTTTAACAGGGCATCCCATTTAATATGAGTGTTACATAAAACACATGGGTTGGGGGTACGGCCGGCAAGATATTCGTCAACAAAGTTATCGATCACAAAATCGCCAAATTCATTCCGGATATCCAATATATAATGCGGGAAGCCGTAGCCTACGGCCAAAGCACGGGCATCATTAATACTATCCAGGCTACAGCAGCCTGTTTCCTTTGAACTTCCGCCCGATGAAGCATAGTCCCAGGTTTTCATGGTTAGGCCAATAACTTCATAGCCCTGCTCATGCAACATTACTGCTGCTACCGAACTATCAACTCCGCCACTCATTGCCACTAATATCCTGCCATGCTTACTCATAATGTTGCAAAGATACTTTTTTGATTTTTATGTTGATGCTTTATTGGGTCAGGAGAGGGTAAAATGAAGATTAATAGTGTAATATGGACATTAACTATTGATTAATTTATATTGTTAATCAATTTGTTATAGCGTTTATATATAGTTTTAATACCCATTGAGTAATTACGCAGCAATTAATTAAGTTCATTTATTCAGGTGAAAAAAGCACCTTTTTTTTGAATAAACACGCCTACGGGTTTTAATAGAATCAGCATAATTTTAAGAAATGCGCCTTCAAAACCTTGATAATGGCTAATTAGTTCTGTTTTTTAAAGGTGTAAGCACTACACTAATTTCAATATTAAAAGGTTTTTTTTGCCAATCTTTTAAATAATAATTGCGCAGTTGCCATTGTAAAAATCATGTGTGTTTTTTGTTAAAAAAAATGTAAAAGTGCGTAACACTATTGTAACATTGGGTGTACAATTTAAATTTGTTATACCCTAATTAATTTAAAATGATAAGCCAGTTAACATTAGAGCAGAAACTGCAAGGCGTGATTTTAGTGATTATTTGTTTTGTTGCTGTAGCAAACTACGTGATCAAATAATAGACAGAACCGACCAGTGAGAGAAAAATTTAAGGTGCTTTTTCAAGCACCTTTTTTTGTGGGCATAATATAGGTTTGTTATTATGGAGTGCGTGTTTGTCCGTTACCTTTAACTATCCATTTATAGCTGGTAAGCTCTTCAAGACCCATTGGCCCTCGCGCATGAAGTTTTTGGGTGCTGATACCAATCTCGGCACCTAAACCAAATTGCGCGCCATCTGTAAAGGCGGTTGATACATTTGCATAAACCGCTGCAGCATCTACATCATTTAAAAATGTGGCAATATGGTCAGCATCTTCTGATATAATGGCTTCGCTGTGTTTTGAGCCATTTATGGCAATATGCTCAAGTGCCTGTTTGAAATTAGCAACGGTTTTAATAGCCATTTTCATTGATAAAAACTCAGTGCCAAAATGCTCTGGTTGTGCTTTATGTAAGAGCTGATTGGGATAGTAGCCATTTAAAGCTGCATAAGCAGCTTCATCGGCAAATAATTCCACCTGTTTTTCTTTTAAAATATGAGTAAGCTTAGGCAAATCATCTATACGGGCAGAGTGAATAATTAAACAATCGAGCGAGTTGCAAACGCTTACCCGGCGCGTTTTCGCGTTTTCAATAATTTCGGCCCCTTTTTCCAGGTCACCTGATTCGTCAAAGTAAGTATGTACAATGCCAGCACCCGTTTCTATCACCGGAACTTTACTATTATCGCGCACAAAGTTTATCAGCGACTGGCTACCACGGGGAATGAGAACATCCACATATCCTACCGCGTTTAACAGAGCCGATGTAGCTTCACGATCCGCAGGCAGAAGCGTTACAATATTGGTGTCTAAATTGTGTTTAAGTAATACTTTATGAATAATGGAGATGATGGCCCTGTTTGAAAAGTCAGCATCACTACCGCCTTTTAAAATACTGGTGTTGCCAGTTTTAAAACACAGCGCAAATACATCGAAGGTAACATTTGGCCGGGCTTCATAAATAACACCAACTACGCCCAAGGGCACCCGGATCTTTTTTATGGATAAGCCGTTGGGCATCATTGTTGCTGATAGTTGTTTGCCCAGCGGACTATCCAGCTGTGCAACATTTACCATATCGGCAGCTATGGCTTCAATTCTTGATGAAGTGAGCTTAAGTCTGTCATATTTCGGATCGGTGAAATCCATTCGTTCCAGATCCTTTTGATTTTCAATCAGTAAATAGTCTATCTGTGCAATAGTAGCTTCGGCTACATCTATCAGTACCTGATTTATTAAAGCAGGGGCGAGGGTTGGCTTTCTGCCGGCAGCAACTGCACTTTGGAAATAATTATCGTAATTCATATGATATTAGCCCTGTAAGTAAAGATAATCATAATGCACAAGGGGCTTTTGTTTCTTTTGCCCAACTCTTTCTTTGGCTTTATCGGCTCCGTACTCGGCAATGCCTAAACCTACCGGTTTGTTATTTTCATCTATTAGTTTAATAATATCACCCTTTTTAAAATCCGTCACTATCTTCATGACACCCACCGGCAGCAGACTGGTGGCTTTATTTGATATCAGCGCAGCTTTAGCGCCATTGTTTACCTGTACAACACCTGTGGCCGATTTTTCTGAATGCGCTATCCATTTCTTTTTGCCTGATGCGATTTTATTGGGTATAAAGCGGGTATGGATAACCTTATTTTCCAACACATCGGTTAAAATATTATCACGTGTGCCATTGGCAATATGCACAGCGATGCCAAGTTGAGCAGTTTTTTGTGACATGGTTGATTTAGTGATCATGCCGCCGCGGCCAAACTGGGAACGACCCGATGAAACAAATTCGGAAAAATCAACAACCGATCCGCTAACCTCTTCAATTACCACCGAACCAGGAGCTTTTGGATCGCCGTTATAAATGCCGTCAACATTGGTTAAAACAATAAGGGCCTGCGCATTCAGCATGGAGGCTATAAGGCCCGCCAACTCATCGTTATCGGTAAACATTAGTTCGGTTACCGATACCACATCGTTTTCATTAACAACGGGTATTACCTGATGCTGCAGCAAAAGTTCCAGGCAATTTTTCATGTTGAGGTAATGCATCCTGTCCCTAAAATCCTCTTTGGTAACTAATACCTGCGAACAAAGAATGTCAAAACGTTCAAAAAGGTGCGAGTAGGTATTGATTAGTTTAACCTGACCAATAGATGCCAGCAGCTGTCTGGCAGCAATGGCATCATATTTTTCTGAAATAGAGATCAGGCTTCGGCCAGATGCTACTGCACCTGAGGAAACAAGAATAACCTCCTTACCCTGCTTTTTTATAGCTGCTATTTGCTCAACTAAATGCTCAATTCGTTGAAGATTGGGCAGGCCATTTTCTTGTGTGAAAACGTTCGATCCAATTTTAATAATAATACGCTGATAGTTGAAAGACATTTTAGCAAGTTATTAGAAGCCCAATATTACAAAATATCCACTTAAAATCTTAATTTTTGTTTATTTTTTGGCGTAAATGTATTGCATTTTGCATTTCTAAACTGATAATAACTTGAAATTGGTATAGTTTGTGGTTTTTAAATAGTGAAATTGATGAATTTAGTTTAAATTTTGTTTTTTTTTGACATGTTTTGTGCTTTAAAATGTCATTTTATGTATCATTTTAACTTTAAATGACTTATTTTTCATTTTGTGTTTTTTTAATTAATTGATATTCAGTGCTTTATTATTAACTACTATTACTTCTGCCAAAGTCTCAAAACAGCAATGGTTTAGCTATTAATTTCCCACTTATTTACATTTAATATTAAAAAAAATGAAAAAAATTGCGAAGAATGATTTTTTTTATATTTTTGTCTACTAATTCTATAGAATATATATCATAATTTGAAAATTACTATTCATTGTACCACCATTATGCAGCTATCCAGAGCTTGTTGTTGATGTTTTGATCATACCACCTATCAAAAACATTTAATCAACCGTTTTAATATACCACCACCATCCTTATTTTATTTCATGAAGATTTTTACAAACTCATTAAAGTTTATTGTTTTTTTTCTTACACTTATACCGGCTATAAGCTATGCGCAGCTTAACGGCTCGTACATTTTAAGTGGAAAGGTGAATGACGATCACGGGCAGCCGTTAGTTGGTGCCACTGTAGGCATAAAGGGAACTACTAATAAAGCAGCTACCGATAGTACAGGTAAATTTTCCTTAACAACGAGTGCCAAATTACCTTACACGCTGGTTTTTACTGCCGTTGGCTTTCAGCCTCAGGAGTTTTTTATTAAAAATGCCAATAGCGCTTTAAATATTCAGCTTACTACCCAATCATTGTTAATTAATGAGGTGGTAGTTACCGCATCACGTAAGGAAGAAAAGCTTTTACGCTCGCCTGTAGCTATTGAAAAACTGAGTATCAACGCGCTGAAACAATCGCCAGGCCCAAGTTTTTATGACGCACTTGAAAACGTAAAGGGTGTACAAATGACCACTACAAGTATCACCCTGAAAGTACCCAATACCCGAGGTTTTAACAGCCCTAATAATTTCAGGTTTATGCAACTGGTTGACGGGGTTGATATGCAATCGGCTACCTTAGGTGTACCGCTTGGGAACGCCATTGGCCCAACCGAGTTGGATATTGCCAGTATTGAAATTACTCCGGGTGCTGCTGCTGCCTTGTATGGCACAAACGCCATCAATGGCTTATCGAATCTTTTTACCAAAGATCCTTTTAAATACCAGGGTTTGAGTTTTTATCACCGGCAGGCGGTTAACCACGTTGGCAATGATGCATTGGGCGCAAGCTCCCTTACAGAAGACGCTTTAAGATATGCTAAAGCTTTTAATGATAAATTTGCCTTTAAGGTTAATTTTAGCTATTTGCAGGGTACCGATTGGCAGTCAAATACCCAGAAAGATCAAAACCCGGGTAATTTGAAAACCGCTAACCCGGCATATCCAGAATTAACCGGTACAAGTAATGCTGCTTACGACGGCTGGAATAAATATGGTGACGATGCGCTTGCCGGTAGTAATACTGTTGTTGTAAAGGGGATAGTGGTAAATGGGGTGGCCAGGCCCAACCTAACCGTTGCACGTACCGGTTATAACGAGGTTGATCTGGTTGACCCACATGTAACCAACCTGAAACTGGATGGTACGCTTTCATACAAGTTAACCCCTAATACTATATTGTCATATACCTACCGTTATGGCAGAATGGATGGTGTTTTTCAGCGGGGCAACAAAATTTCATTGGATGGTGCCACCGTACAAAACCATAAGGTGGAGTTGAAAGGTAAAGAGTTTTTGGTTCGTGCCTACGAGTCGATAGAAAATACTGGAAATTCATTTAACGTGAAGCCGCTGGCCGATAACCTTGATCTGAACCATGCCAGTAACTCAGCCTGGGGAACATTGTTCGGAAATGCCCTTAAATCATATAACGGTGGTGTTTTAACATCTGCTAATCTGGCAGCTGCAGAGCAGTTTGCACGGGCTGCTGCAGATAAGGGAAGGGTAGAACCCGGAACACAGGCATTTAATGACCTGCGCAAAACAATTATCGGTATCAATAATTGGGATATTAAATCGAGCCAGATCCCTAATGCCCCGGTTACTGGAGGTGCTGCATTAGTGCAAAAAAGCCACATGTATAATGCCGAAGCTCAGTGGGATCTCTCTAACAGAGTTAAAGTTGTTGACCTGTTGGTTGGTGGTGATGTACGTGTGTACTCTATTACTCCGGATGGCAATAACTTTGTTGATTTTAGCCGCCCAATTGCTGATAGAAATACACCGTTAGATAATGGCAGTTTTGGTAACAACGTGATCTATAAAAAATATGGTGCGTTTACACAGGTTACTAAAACCTTTTTTGATAATAAGTTAAAGCTGTTTGGCTCAATAAGGTGGGATTATAATCCTTATTTTGATCCTAAATTTACACCTCGATTAGCGGCTGTATATTCTATTAACGAAAATCATAATTTCAGGTTTACTTTCCAGAACGGTTACCGTTTTCCATCATTATTTGAAGCCTTATCATACGTAAATAATGGTCGTGTAAAACGTGTAGGAAGCTTACCTTTTATTAACGATGGTTTAGGTTACCTCGGAAACAGCTATACCCAAACATCAGTTGCTAACTTTAACGCTGCGGTGAACGCTGCCCCTGGTGCCGCAAGTGGTACCGATGCTACCGCGCTTGCCAACAGGAACCTGCTTAAAGTAGCCGATTTGCCACCGGCGAGGCCAGAACAGATAACCTCGTATGAAGTAGGTTACAAAGGCATTGTTGCCGATAATAAGGTATTTATTGATATAGATGCTTATACCAACCGCTACAATGGCTTTTTAGGTCAGGTACAGGTGTTTGTACCTAATGGTACAACAGTTGGCACAGATGCCGCGGTATTGTCTATGCTTGACATTAATCGTGACCCAACAACAGGCACCGCGGCCAATGCTGCAAGCCAGGGACAAAGCAGGTATCGGGTTTATACCAATGCCAAAAATATTTACAATAACTATGGTTCATCGGCAGGTGTTACTTATAATTTTTATAAAAGGTACACCGTGTCAGGCAACGTAAGCTTTAATAAACTAAAGGCACAGTCGGCCTCTGATATATTTGTTACCGGTTTTAATACACCCGAGTGGTCTGGCAACGTATCGTTTGGTAACCGGGAGGTGGCTAAAAATCTTGGCTTCAACGTAGTATATAAATGGCAGGAATCATTTTTATGGGAAAGTCCTTTAGTTACCGGTACAGTACCTGCAATCGGTACTGTTGATGCACAGGTTACTTATCGGGTGCCTCAATACTACGCTACCTTTAAGTTAGGGGCAAGCAACATATTCAACAAACGTTTTATACAGTATGCCGGTGGCCCAACTATTGGCGGCTTATACTATATTTCGGTTACGTTGGATGGTTTGCTGAGCAACCAAAAACCACAATAGCACTTTTTAATACGTTTTATATAGTTTTTTTAAGCGGATGGGCAGTAAAGCCTATCCGCTTTTTTTGTTATAGAAAGCTGTTAAAACAAAAAAGCTGATCGTCCTTAGGAGAATCAGCTTTTTTTATACTAATTAAAAGTTTTAGTGTTGTTTTACTTCATGCAATCCGCATTCTTTTTTTGATTGGTCTTCCCACCACCAGCGACCAGCACGAAAATCTTCACCCTCGGCAACAGCACGGGTACAAGGGGCACATCCAATGCTTGGAAAGCCTTTGTCATGTAACGAGTTGTACGGAATATTATATTGTTTAATATAGGCTTTTACATCATCTAACGTCCAGCTAAAAATAGGGTGGAACTTTACCAGTTGGTTTTGTTCGTCCCATTCCACGTTTTCCATGTCATGACGATTAACCGACTGATCTGCACGGATGCCGGTGATCCATAATTTATTGCCTTTTAAGGCCCTTTTAAGTGGCTCAATTTTGCGAATACCACAGCATTCCTTACGGTTCTCCACCGATTCATAAAAGCTGTTAGGGCCTTTTTTATTCACCATTTCGGCAACCAGATCCTGATTTGGGAAATAAGCATGTATGGGCTGTTTATACCTGTCCATAGTACTGCTCCATACCGAATACGTTTCGCGGAAGAGCCTGCCGGTTTCAAGTGTAAAAACCTTAATAGGCAACTTATTGGCAAAAATCACGTGGCTTATTGCCTGATCTTCCCAGCCAAAGCTGGTTGAAAACACAATTTCTCCAGGAAACAACTCGGCCAGTTTAGTCAATGCTTCAACCGGTTCAACACCTGCCGTTATATCTTTTATATGTTTAGCTACTTCGCTCATGTTATGCAACCTTTAAAATATGAGAAATAAAGGTGAATATAGATTTAAGGCTTACGAGTATAACGATCACCGCTACCGAAACCATGATAGTTTTTGTTGATATTTTATTGGAAATACGGGCTGCTATCGGTGCGGCCAATGCGCTGCCCAGTATTAAACCCGCTACTGCCTGCCAGTGATCGCTGCTTACCATCGTAATAAAGGTTATGGAACCCATAATAGCAACAAAAAAACGCGATAATTTTACCGTGCCTAATGAAAAACGCGGGCTACGGCCACCGGCTATCAACGTTGACAGTACAATAGAGCCCCAGCCGCCGCCGCCAACAGCGTCAATAAAACCACCGCCTAAGCCAAGCAGTGAAATGCGTTTAACTTTATCAGCTGATTTTTTACGCTTAACTTTAAATGCTTTTCTCAATATCACTATACCCAGTATCAAGGTATACAATGATACTACGGGTTTTGTATATTGGCTGTAATGCTCTAATGACGATAAGAGATACGCGCCGGTTACAGCGCCGATAATACCCGGCACCACTAATAATTTAAACAGCTTCCAGTTGATGTTACCCATTCGGTAATGCATCCAACCCGCTATACCGCAGCTCATTATTTCTGATAGGTGTACACCCATACTGGCTGATGCCGGAGGTATACCCATAGAGAGCGAAAAAGTGGTAGAGGTAACCCCATATGACATGCCAATAGCGCCATCTATCATGGCAAATACAAAACCGGCACCCAAAAAGTAATAGAAAATAGGATCAATACCGGTTACAAAATTTTTAAATCCCGGCTCCTTTAAATAAAGAGCGGTTACTACAATGGCAATTGATATGATGATAGTTGACCATATAAGCCAGATGAAATTTTTGTTTATGGTTAACTTAGGCTCAACCAATACCGAAGTTACATTATTGAGTTTTTTTACCTTATCGGTAAAATCACCGCTCAGGGTATTCCTAAGATCGCTCATTTGCTGCAGTGTCGTATCTAATTCATCAGGTAAGCCCTCGCTTAAAACTTCTTTTAAACGTTTGGCAATAGTTGGCGATTTTCCGTTGGTGGAGATGGCGAGTTTCAGATCGCCTTTTTGCACTATAGATGCAAGATAAAAGTCGCAAAGTTCAGGTTTATCTGCAACGTTAATAAGCAATTTTCGGTCATGCGCTGCCTGACGAATGTAACTATTGAGGTCACTGTCATTGGTTGCGGCTATGACCACTTCGGCAGTGTTCAAATCATCATCTGTAAATGATTTCTGCACTATGGTTAAACCATCATGTAATGCGGCCAATTCATGTATCTCCGGTAAAAAATCGCGGGATACTACGGTTACCTTAGCCTGATTGCTGTTGTTTAAAATGGCAGAAAGTTTTTCCAAACCAACATTACCGCCACCAACAAGCACAGTATGCAAGTTATTCAGTTTCAAAAAAACAGGAAATAGCTGATTGCCTCCATTTTCTTCATGCTGAACATTAGTTAAACTGCTATCCTTGGGCAATAATGTCATAAAATTTCTTAATTAGCTCAAATTAGGGGTGCTGATAAACCAGTTGCTGTTTTATGGATATATTTCAACAATCCCTGGTTAATCAAAGCGTTGAATTGCCCCATTAATGTACCAATGCTTCTCTCTTCGCTTTACTCTTTTCTAAAAATTCGGTGGCTTGTGCTAAATAAGCTGAAGCAAATTCTTGAGATGGTTCATGCTGATTGATCTGTAAAACCAGATCATTAAAGCTACCCTGAATATCAAATTCGCCTTTTTCTACATAATTAGCATCAAACTCACGAATAACTGCAGCTTGTGTGCTGGTGCTCACGCTCTTGTCTAACAATAGTGCCTTTGCCGCACTTAACAGGGTATTATAGGAATGATAAATAGCATCAGACCATGCACCTGCCAGGAACGACTGATTGGCCCAGCCCAGTTTTTCTTCTGATTCATATAATAATGTAGCAACCAGGTCAATAATTACACCCGCACACTCACCAACGCCGATGGCACTTACATAAGTTTCCTGATGACCCCAGTCAACAAATTCATCATCTGTAAGGCTGGTCAAATCGGCAAGTGGTTTTAATAGTCTGTAAAAATAATCTTTACCTTGTCTGTCATAATAAGCATGGTAAGTTTCACCTTCTGTTGATAGTTGCTTATAATCATCAAGCAGCATTCTTAAAACATCGGTAGCTCTTTTTGATGGAACTTTGATAACCCTGTCTGCTGCGCGGCCAATGCCATCGCCAACTGTACCGCCACCTAACATTACTTGTACAGATGGTAATACCTTTGTGCCTGCTTTTAGTGAGCTGCCATGAAAACCAATATGCGCTAAACCATGCTGACCGCATGAGTTCATACATCCGCTTATTTTTATTTTGATATCACGGTTGTATATAAAATCTTCGTATTCGTTATATATCAGGTCTTCCAAAACACGCGCCATCGTCATGCTGTTAGAAATACCTAAGTTACAGGTATCAGTTCCGGGACAGGTAGTAACATCGGCAACACTGTCAAAACCAGGAGCAGCAAGCTCCAATTTAGCGAGGCCTTCATATAAAGCAGGCAATGCTTCTTTACGGGCATATTTTAATAACAATCCCTGGTTTTGAGTTATACGGATCTCATCGGCAACCAATGGTTGTAAAAGCCCTACCAGTTCACGGGCTGTGTCTGTTGAAACATCACCAACAGGAACTTTAATATATATACCAAAATATCCTTTTTGCTTTTGTTCAAATACGTTAGTGGCTAACCATTGCTCGTACCTGAACGGGTTGCTGATATTTACATCGGCATAGGTGGCTTTTTCAGGAATTGCTGGAAGAGGAATTGTATCGCGGTTAATGGGATAGCTCTTAACTTTGATCGCTTTTCTTTCAATTTCGGCAAGGCGTAAAACCTCTTCCAATCCAACTTTTTGGATCAGGTATTTTAAACGGGCTTTATTGCGGTTATTTCGTTCGCCATAACGATCAAATACACGGATAATAGCCTCAATGTAAGGTATCAGTTTATCCTCAGGTAAAAACTCTTCAACAATATTGGCCAATATTGGCTGAGCGCCAAGGCCACCACCCAAAAGTACCTTAAAACCACGTTCGTTGTTGCTGTTCAGTTTCGGAATTACACCAATATCATGAATGTAGGAAAACGCTGTATCTGCATCACTTGAAGAAAAAGATATTTTGAACTTACGGCCCATTTCCTGGCAAACCGGGTTACGCAAAAAGTATTCAAATGTAGCATGCGCATATGGCGATACATCAAATGGCTCCTGCGGATCAATACCAGAAGCAGGGGAGGCGGTAACGTTTCTTACCGTGTTTCCGCAGGCTTCACGCAAGGTAATATCATCCTGTTCAAGTTTAGCCCAAAGCTCGGGGGTACGATCGAGGCTTACGTAGTGTATCTGTATATCCTGACGGGTGGTTAAGTGCAAATTACGGCTTCCGTACTCGTCAGAAATATCGGCAATACGTAATAATTGTTTAAATGTAACTTTTCCGAAAGGTAATTTGATACGTACCATCTGAACACCTGGCTGACGCTGCCCGTAAATTCCCCGGGCAAGGCGCAAGCTTCTGAATTTTTCGTCATGTATCTTACCTTCACGAAAAGCTCTGATCTTTTTTTCAAGATCAATAATGTCTTTTTCAATTATCGGGTTCTCCAGTTCCGTTCTGAAGCTTTGCATATGTTATAGTTTTATCTGTTATAAAAAAAGCCTCTTTGGCTTAGGCTAAAGAGGCGTATGTGGTTAATACAAAAATTATAGCCTTGTCTTATTCTGCTTTAAGTAACAACACATAGGTTTTTTGTATACAATATTTTCGCTGTAAAAGGCATTCATTTCTCAAATATATACATAGTATAGGGAAATGGTAGAATTTAAATAAAAAAAAACTGGTTTTTACAGTTTAATGAGATTAATCCTGAAAATAGTTATGGCTTTATGAGTGACTGCTCTCTGGTAATGATGTCAGCTATGCTGGTTTCGCTTAGTATTTTCAATGTAGCGTCCCTTACATCAACAAATACATCTCTTATGCCGCAGGTAGTTTCCTGGTGACATTCATCGCATTTGTGATAAAAATTCAAACTGGCGCAGGGTACCATTGCAATAGGGCCATCGGTTATACGCATGATGCTTACCAAAAAGATCTCTTTCGGATCGCGGTTAAGACTGTAGCCACCACCAGCTCCCTTTTTGCTGTACAAGAAACCAGCATTGCGTAAATCCAGTAATATCTGTTCAAGGAATTTTTTGGGAATACGTTCGGCTTCGGCGATTTTTGAAATTTGCATCGGCGGCTGATCAATGTTCTTGCCCAGGATCACCAATGCTTTAATTGCGTACTTAGTTTTTTTGGATAGCATTTTCTAAATTAAAACTAACAAAGGTAAACAAGAATTTGTTAATTATAAATAAAAATATCGAGTAATACTATAGATTACAAGTATACTATCATATTTATCGGTTATCGGAGTGTCCTAAGCTTTTATCCGGGTTCACTTTGTCACGTACCAATTGCTTTAATTCTTTTATTTCCGGGAAGCGGCCCTGCTCTTTGCGGTCAAAAAGTACAATGTCGTCAATACTAATGCTGTACTTACCACTTGTATCGCTTGGGCGCAGGGTTATGCCATAAACATCATCTGTAAAAGTGGTAAGTAACTCCTGGGCCATGTAGGCCGCCCGTAGCATCCAGTTACATTTTGGGCAATATTCAATGGTTATGGTTGGTTTCATCTGCTTCATATTATTTTTTGCGATGCTGAATCAGATCCCACAAATTGCCGTAAAGATCTTCAAATACCGCAACTGTGCCATATTCTTCCTCCAATGGAGGTCTTGCAAAGGTAATGCCCAGCTGAAGCATTTGGTGGTAATCTCTCCAAAAATCATCGGTATTTAAAAAAAGAAACACGCGCTTCCCTGATTGATTACCTATGGCTTGTTTTTGCTCATCATTAACCGCCTTTGCCAATAAAATAAAGCATTGTGCCTGTTCATCAGGTGCAATTAAAACCCAGCGTTTTGTCTCGCTCAAAATGCGGTCTTCAATAAGTATAAATCGAAGTTTTTGCGTATAAAACTCAATTGCTTCATCGTAATCTTTAACTACTAAAGCAATATGTGCTATATATCTGCTCATTTTTGCGAAACAATAAATCTTTCTTCCCGGTGTGTGCTTAGTACCTCTAAAGTATCGCCAATGGTAATTATACCGGTACCCTTATGTATTAAGTTTTGGCCAAAAAGAATTTTTTTATTCTTTAACCGGTAGGAGGCCAATGTTTTTAAAGGTTCTTTGGCTTTTACGGCTGTTTGCTGGTTTATGGTGGTAAGTACACATCGGGCGCATAGTTTAGCCCCATAAAAGTCAATACCTGCAATTTTTACATGGTTCATTAGATCCTCTTCAAAAGGCCTGCCACCTGTAAAAACAATATTTGGCCTGAACCTGTCCATTGGTAATGGTTCGGCAAGTTTGGTATTCAGATCATCGAGAGAGTGTTGGCCGATAAGTAAAAATGGATATGCGTCTGAAAAAGAGGTGATCATGCCCGGTTGTGCATAGCGCTGGTCAACCTCGCGGTGGGTTTCTTCCGGCATATGTACCAGTCTGCATTTTATACCCATCGCTTCACTAAACCAGGAGTCAAGTTCGGGGCTTACAAATACACCGGTACAGGTATCGTCCCAGATGGCTATTTCCTGTTTAATTTGATCGTTTTGTTCAAAAGGTATCCTTACCGATCCATTCCCCTGCTGTGTGACCAATAAACCCTCGCTTTCAATCTGCACTTTAAATAAAGCCATCTGCGGATGCTCCCTCTGGGTAAGGAACCGGTTTTGTTCATCCACCAGCATCCATCGCCTATCATATTTTAAACCACGGTCGGTAACTAAAGCGTTATTTACAGATATACCGCCTAACGACTTTATCGGATAAATATACAGGGAACTTATAGTAAGCATGGAGTGTGATATGTACGCAGGGATAAAAGTAAAAAATTGATATTGTTTTATATAATCAACGTATCGAATTATAAAAAAACAGGAACGATATGATGCACTTGAACGCTTAAAAGCCATTTACGGCTATATTTCACAATCGATTGAATTTTATATGCGTCTTCATTGTTTTAGTTAATTTTAATTAATAATATTGTTTATCCAATTGAGAAACCAACTCAAATTAACCTTTAATATTATTAAATTATGCCATTAAACAATGTAAACGGCAAAGCTAAAGCTAATAATACTTATGATGCAATAGTTATTGGTTCGGGTATAAGCGGCGGATGGGCTGCCAAAGAACTTACCGAGAAAGGCTTAAAGACTATAATGCTTGAACGTGGTCGCAATTTTGAACATATTAAAGATTATAAAACAGCCAGCAATAATCCCTGGGATTTTGAGCACCGCGGTAATGTAACACAAGAACAGCGCAAAGTACGCCCGGTAATATCGCGGGGCTGGGGTGCAACAGAACCAATTATGGATTACTGGACAAATGAGCAAGAAGCACCGTATACAGAAATTAAACCATTTAACTGGTGGCGATCATATCAGTTAGGTGGCCGCTCAATTTTATGGGGAAGGCAAAGTTACCGCTGGAGCGATCATGATTTTGAGGCAAATGCTAAAGATGGTTGGGCTATTGACTGGCCCATACGCTATAAGGATTTGGCACCATGGTATGATCATGTAGAGAAATTTGCAGGCATAAGTGGCTCCCTGGAAGGTTTAGAGCAATTACCAGACGGGCATTATCTGCCTCCAATGGATATGAACTGCGTAGAAAAAGATGTGGCCGAAAGAATAAAAAAGAATTACAATAATACCCGCCACATGATCATTGGCCGTTCGGCTAATTTAACTGCGGCTATTCCCGGTCGTACCAAATGCCAGTTCAGGAACCGGTGCTGGGAAGGATGCCCGTTCGGCGGATATTTCAGTACACAATCATCAACATTGCCGGCTGCATTAGCTACCGGAAACTTAACCGTTAGGCCTTACTCTATAGTTACCAAAATTTTGTACGATAAGGACACGCAGAAAGCAACCGGTGTTGAGATAGTTGATGCCGAAACTAACCAAACCTATGAGTATTATGCCAAAATTGTGTTTGTAAACGCATCTGCACTCAATAGTGCCTGGGTGCTTATGAACTCGGCAACCGATGTTTGGCCGGATGGTTTAGGTAGCAGCAGTGGCGAACTGGGCCATAACATTATGGATCATCACTATAATCTGGGCGCATCAGGTACGGTAGAAGGCTTTGAGGATAAGTACTACTACGGTCGTCGCGCCAATGGTATTTACGTAGTAAGGTTTGCTAATTTATTTGGCGACAAACGCGATTACCTGCGTGGCTTTGGTTATCAGGGAGCTGCCAGCAGGACTGGTTGGAGTCGTGAAATTGCCGAGTTAAACATAGGTGCGCAATATAAAGACGCTATCACCGAACCTGGCGACTGGCAGATGGGTATAGGTGGCTTTGGGGAATTGCTGCCTTATCATGAAAACAAAATTACGCTTGATAAAAACAGGAAAGACAAATGGGGACTACCTGTTTTAGCTATGGATGCCGAAATAAAAGAGAACGAGAAGAAGATGCGTGTAGACATTATTAAAGAAGCCAAAGCTATGCTGGAGAGCGCAGGTGTTAAAAATGTAAAAACACACGATAGAGGGCATAACGTAGGTGATGGTATACATGAAATGGGCACCGCAAGAATGGGACGCGATCCTAAAACATCGGTTTTAAACGCGCACAACCAGGTTTGGGATGCTAAAAATGTATTTTGTACAGATGGAGCAGCCATGACCTCATCGGCCTGCCAAAACCCTTCTTTAACTTATATGGCATTAACTGCCCGTGCTGCCAACTTTGCTGTAGAAGAGCTTAAAAAAGGTAATATTTAAGATATAAATATCAAACAGAAACATAAACCAAAATGAAAAAAATAAAACTGATAGTAATGGTATGCCTTTTAACAGGTATATATGGTGCTCAGGCATTGGCTAAAGCCAAACCAAAAGTGCTTGTTTTTAGCAAAACAGCGGCATTTCATCATAAATCAATAGCTGTAGGTGTACCTGCCATTATAAAGTTAGGACAAGAAAATAACTTTGATGTGGATACCACTACCAATTCAGAAAAATTTACAACTGATAATTTAAAGCAATATGCAGCAGTGATATTTTTAAGCACTACCGGCGATGTATTAAATGACAACCAACAGGCAGTGTTTGAACAGTATATTAAAGCCGGTGGTGGCTTTGTGGGAGTACATGCCGCTACAGATACCGAGTACGATTGGCCATGGTATGGTAAACTGGTTGGCGCTTATTTTAAAAGCCACCCTAAACAACAGGAAGCTACCTTAAATGTGGTTGACCGTAATTTTATTGCTACTAAACATTTGCCTGAAACCTGGAAAAGATGGGACGAGTGGTACAACTATAAATGGATTGCAGACGACCTTCATGTATTGATCAAGATAGACGAGAAAAGCTATACCGGTGGTGAAAACGGCGATAATCACCCGATGAGCTGGTATCATGAGTTTGATGGCGGTCGATCATTCTATACAGAGTTAGGCCATACCGATGAATCCTATGCAGATCCATTGTATTTGAAACACCTGTTAGGTGGTATACAATATGCTATAGGTAAAAAGAAGTAAAACTTAATCACACTTAAATATAAAAGAGAAAAGCCGGGAACATTGTTCCCGGCTTTTCTCTTTTATAAGTATTTTATTTATTGACTATGCGTGTTCAATTGCATGTTTAAGCGCTGCGTTATGTTTGTACCTAAAGACAAAAGGGAATATTACGGCAATAACCAAAGCATAACATGCAAAAGTAAGCCAGATGCCATGCCAGTTTTTGCTTTGATCGGCATGGGTGAAAAACTTATCTATAATATATCCGCTACCGATACTTCCAAAAAAAGCGCCAAATCCGTTTACCATCATCATGAAAAGGCCCTGGGCGCTGGCTCTTATCTCCGGGGTAGTCTGGGTTTCCACAAATAAGGAGCCCGAAATATTAAAGAAATCAAAGGCCATACCATATACAATACAAGAACCGATGATCATCCAAAGACCGCCGGCAGGATCGCCAAAGGCAAACAAGCCAAATCGCAACACCCAGGCCAGCATACTAAACAGCATCACATATTTGATACCAAATCTGCGTAGGAAGAATGGGATAGCCAGGATAAACAATGTTTCAGATACCTGAGATATAGACATGATAATAGCAGGGTATTTTACCGCTATAGTATCTTTATAAGCCGGCACATTGGCAAAATCATGTATATAGGTATCGCCATAAGCATTGGTAAGCTGCAGCGCTGCTCCCAACAATAGCGAAAAAGCAAAAAATATAGCAAACTTAGGTACTTTAAATAAGGTAAAGGCTTTTAATCCTAATTGCTGAACAAATGATTTATGAGCCACTTTGCCCAAAAGAGGTGGAGCCTTGGGTAAGGTAAACGAATAAATACCCAATGCAAGAGACATAGCCGATGAAATATAGAATTGATTGGCCGAAGTTTCGTTATGGGTAAGGCTCACAGTCCACAATGCCGCAATAAAACCAATTGTTCCCCATATACGGATAGGGGGATAGTCTTTTACAATATCCTTATTGCTGTTTTTTAAAGCCGAATAAGCTACAGTTATGGATAATGACAAGGTTGGCATATAAAAGACCATATTCAATAGCATTACCCAGAAAAAAGTAAATGGATTGGTTACCAATGGGAGCGAAAACAAAGTCATTGCTCCTAAAATATGCATTAAGCCATACAGCTTTTCGGCATTTACAAAGCGGTCGGCAATAATTCCTGTAAGGGCAGGCATGAAGATTGCCGAGATACCCATAGTTGAAAAAATAGCCCCAAAATGCTCGCCCGACCAATGTTTATTCTGAAACCAGTATACCGCAATAGTAAGTAGCCAACACCCCCATATAAAAAATTGCATAAAATTCATCAGTATTAAGCGGAACTTAATATTCATACGGGTGCCTGGTTTAAATTAGATTATTAGTATTAAATTAAAAGCGGAAAGTAGTGAATTAAATGTAAACCAAAAAACTATAAAAAACAGAATTTGGTAAAATTGAACGGGTTACGAAAGCGGGTTTTAAGAATTACCAAAACAAATGTTATTAAATTGTAACGGGAAATCATGTGTATGTTGCTACTTTTAGGCAGTAAACTACATATAATCTCCCGTTATTAATGATCAGGATGCTTTCCGTTTATTTAGTTCATCGCGAATTTTAGCCGCTTTTTCGTATGATTCTTCGGCAAGGGCTTCCTGAAGTTTTGTTTTAAGCTCATCAATACTTAATGATGAAAAGCCACTACCAACTGCTGTGCCTACTGTTTTTTCATCGGTTGACTCGTTAATGTTTTCAAGATAAACAAAGTCGTTACCCTCAATTACTATACCTGCAGTTGAAAGTATAAATTCATAAGTGAAGATAGGGCAGTCAAATCTTACCGCCACAGCAATGGCATCTGAAGTACGGGCATCTATCTCTACAGACCTTTTACCGTCGCTGCATATAAGCTTGGAGTAAAATATGCCATCAACCAGGTTATAAATGATGATCTCCTGCACTTCTATTTGGTATGCCTGAGCGAAACTCTTAAACAAGTCGTGTGTCAAAGGACGGCTTGGGGTCATTTTTTCTATCTCGATAGCTATTGCCTGCGCTTCAAAGCTGCCGATAATAATAGGGAGCCTGCGGCGTCCGCTCACTTCGCCTAAAACCAAAGCATAAGCACCTGATTGTGTTTGGCTATAAGATAGCCCCACAATATCAAGCTTAATTTTTTTCATGTTGTTACCCATCTCACCTAATTGTTTATGCTGATGCTTTATATTCTTTAACGGCCGATATTAATTTAGGTACAACCTCAAATGCATCGCCAACAATACCATAGTCGGCCACTTTGAAAAATGGAGCTTCCGGATCTTTGTTGATCACCACAATAACTTTTGATGAACTTATACCTGCCAGGTGCTGTATAGCACCTGAAATGCCTATTGCAATATACAAATTTGGACTAACAGCTATGCCTGTTTGACCAACGTGTTCGCTATGTGGGCGCCAGCCTGCATCAGATACTGGTTTAGAGCACGCTGTGGCAGCGCCAAGCAGTTCGGCAAGTTCTTCTACCATTCCCCAGTTTTCGGGTCCTTTAAGGCCACGACCTGCGGAAACCACGATTTCGGCATCGGGTAATGAAACTTTATCTGTTGAACGTACAATCTCTTTGATCATGGCCTTAAAATCTGATTCTTTGGTTTCAGCCGTAAAATCTTCAACCTGTGCTGTTCCACCTGTTTCCACAACCTTATAAGAGTTGGGTACAAGGGCAATAACTTTATTGGTTGATGTTAATTCAACCGCTGCAAAGGCTTTACCAGAAAACGCTGTTTTTTTAACAGTGAACTTGCCATTATTTTGCTCAGGTAGTGCTACTGCGCCATCGGCAACACCAGCTTCCAGTTTTACACCTAATCTTGGTGCCAGACCCCGGCCCGAGAAGGTATTAGATAGTACTACAATATCGACACCTTGTTTTTTAGCAGCTTCGGAAATGATAGAGGCATAAGCCTGGTTCACAAAGTTTTTAAGCTTTTCGCCTGAAACATTGAGTACTTTCTCAGCTCCGTATTTGCCTAATGCGGCTAATTCAGTAGCGTCAACATCGCCAATGGAAATGGCTACAAGGTTAGTATTATTTTGATCGGCAATGGCCCGGGCGTAGGTTACGGCTTCAAAAATTGACTTTTTGAATTTACCACCGGCATTTTCCGCGTATATTAAAACTGACATATTGGTGTTTTTCGTGAATCGGATTTATGTTTAATTATATAACACGTGCTTCGGTATGCAATAACTCAACCAGTTTGGCGGTCTCATCGGCAGCAACCAATTTTACCTGTCCGCGGGGGGCTGGAGTTTCATAGCTGATTATCTCTGAAAATGTTTTTACCTCAACAGGCTCAACTATGGCTAACGGTTTAGTACGTGCCGACATGATACCACGCATGTTAGGTATTTTAGGTTCTGCAACGCCTTCAGCTGTGCCTGCTACAAAGGGGTAAGGAATAGTTAAGATCTCTTTGCCGCCTTCAATTTCGCGCTCAACCGTTGCGTTGCTATCTGCGGCATCCAGCTTTTTGATGATGGATACGGAAGGTATATCCAACAGTTCGCCCAACATGCCTGCTACTTTTGAACCATTGTAGTCTATAGACTCGCGACCGGTTAAAATTAGGTCGAACGGATTGGCTTTTACATATTGTGCTATCTGGTAAGCTACATACCAGGCATCATGTGGTTTAGCGTTTATGCGCACCGCATCAGTTGCGCCAATAGCCAGGGCCTTACGGATGGTTGCCTCTGTATTTACTTCACCAACATTTATTACAGTTACAGATCCTTTACCTCCATCTGTAAGCTCGATAGCACGTGAAAGGGCGATCTCGTCATAAGGGTTTAGGATAAATTGAACACCATTTGTATTAAATTGGGTGTTGTTGTCTGTAAAAGTTATTTTTGTGGTGGTATCAGGAACATTACTTACACATACCAGGATCTTCATATCAATAGGTTTTTGCAAATTTAATTAAAAAAGGTAGAGTTTAAAATGGAGTTGAGCAGATTGGATAAGCTATTAGAATTTATAAAGAATGAACCGGAGGATGAGTTTTTAAAATACGCTCTCGCAACCGAATATCTGCGTCTTAATCAGGTAGATAAGGCATTGTTTTATTATGAGGATTTAATTGCAAACCATCCCGGCTATGTGGGTACTTATTATCATTTAGGTAAGTTATATGAAGCTCTGAACCGTAAAGAGGACGCTATTACCACCTATGAAAACGGCATGAAGGTAACTAAAGAGAAGCGCAATAATCACGCTTTTTCGGAGTTACAAGCAGTATATAGACAAGCGATAGGCATAGAAGAGGATGATGACGATTACTAAATTTTGCTTAATTTGAAAAAACGGCATCTTCTATTTCTTCGTGATGTTTTTATTTATACGTTCACGGCATTTGGTGGCCCCCAGGCGCATATAGCTGTGCTACTGCGTGAGTTTGTTGAAAAAAGGAATTATATAAGCGAGGAGGAGCTCATGGAGCTCAATGCACTTTCGCAGGTGTTACCAGGCCCATCATCAACACAAACACTTGTTGGTATTGCATGGAAGGTAGGAGGCCTGAGGCTGGCCCTGATCACGTTTTTAATATGGATATTGCCTTCGGCCGCCATTATGGGCCTGGCGGCAATAAGCTATAAAATGTTTGTGAATCAGGCCAAGTTTGCTCATGTGATCACTTATATACAACCTATGGCCGTGGGGATAGTAGCGTACGCCACTTATACCTTTGCCAGCCGTTTTTTAAAAACAAGGGTTAGTACAATGCTGGCCATTGGATCGCTCATTTCGACGCTTATTTTGCAAAATGCGTATGCCTTTCCATTGTTGGTTTTATTGGGTGGCATCATTTCATCGGCTATGGAAACCCAGCCACAAGAAAACGAGTTGCGTGTTAAACTATACTCCAATGTTAATCCGAATAAGGTTGCCTACTTTATCGGTATCTTATTGTTTTTTGCTGCATTGGGTGCTGTGATTAACCAAACATCACCCTTTAGTTTACCAATACGTTTGTTTGAGAATTTTTACCGTAACGGTATATTGATATTTGGTGGCGGGCAGGTAATGGTACCGTTAATGTATACAGAATTTGTGGAGGTTAAGCATTACCTCAGCAATTCGGAGTTCTTGTCGGGCTATGCTTTACAGCAAGCTTTACCGGGGCCAACATTTTCTTTTACGTCTTTTTTAGGGGGAATTACTTTAGGAAACAAGGGTTTTGGTATTGGCGGGCAAATTATTGGCAGCCTTGTAGCTGTAATAGGCGTAAATACGCCTGGTCTGATACTGATATTGTTTATCGTACCTTTTTGGGAGGACCTCAAAAAAATTACCCGCATCAAAAACTCATTGAGTGGTATTAACGCCGTAGCGGTAGGTTTTATGGCCACAGCCTTTATCCTGTTGGTAAAGCCATTTGGAGGTAACTGGATAGCTTACGCATTAATGGCGGGCACATTTGGCTTGTTGCATTTTACCAAAATAAAAACCCCGGTAATTATCATCATCGGGGTATTGCTGGGAATATTTTTTTGATTTGGGATTTCGGATTTACGATTTCGGATTTGTTTTCTTAGCAGTGGATTAACTAAATCCGAAATCGAAATTTCCAAATCAGACATTAAAATGGCGGTTCGTCATCAATATCATCCATTCTTGAAGGACGAATGATGAAGTTACTTTGTTTCTCAAAATCCTGTGAAGGTGCCAGACCCGTAAACGCGTTGCCAGCAGCAGGAGGGAAGCCCTGCATATCCTCTTCAAGGTTAGCGAATTTTACATATTTACCCACAAATTTCAGTCGCACAGTTCCGGTTTCACCGTTACGGTGCTTGGCTATAATTACCTCACCAACATTGTTGGTAGGGTTACCGTCCTCATCTTCCGTTAAACCATAGTATTCTGGACGGTAAAGGAATAGTACCATATCTGCATCCTGCTCAATAGATCCAGACTCACGCAAATCTGAAAGCATTGGCCTTTTAGAGTTACCAGGCCTGGTTTCAACCGCACGGCTCAATTGCGACAGGGCTATCACAGGTACGTTAAGTTCCTTCGCTACGGACTTTAACGCCCTTGAAATACTACCAATTTCCTGCTCACGGTTACCGCCACCAGCTTTTCCTTCACCTTTACCATGCATCAGCTGCAAGTAGTCAATAATGATAAGCTGAATATCATGCTGCGATTTTAAGCGGCGACATTTAGCCCTGAACTCAAAAATGTTTAGCGCAGGGGTATCATCAATAATTAAGGTAGCCTGCTCCAATCGGCCAATTTTGGAGTGTATTTGCTGCCATTCCCACTCTTCCAGCGTTCCTTTACGTATTTTTTCCTGCTCAATTTCGGTTTCGCCGGATATTAAACGGTTAACCAACTGAACAGACGACATCTCGAGCGAGAAAACTACAACCGGTTTGTCAAAATCAACCGCTGCATTGCGCGCGCAGCTCAATACGAAGGCTGTTTTACCCATCGCAGGGCGGGCCGCAATAATCACCAAATCTGATTTTTGCCAGCCTGAGGTCATGCGGTCAAGGTTGGTAAAGCCAGAAGGTACACCGGTAAGTCCATCCTTTTTATCTTTAAGCGCTTCAATATCCTTTAATGCCTCGTGCACCAGATCGTCCATCTTACGCGCATCACGGCGCAAGTTACTTTGAGCAATTTCAAAAAGGTTCTTTTCGGCCTTGTCAAGGAGGTCAAGCACATCAGAGGTGTCTTCATAAGCACTCTGAATAACCTCGGTTGAAATACGGATCAGTTCGCGCTGTATGAATTTTTGGATAATGATACGGGCGTGAAATTCAATGTTGGCGGCCGATGCAACACGGCTGGTAAGCTCGGTAATATAATATGCACCGCCAATCATTTCCAATTCTCCCTCCTTGCGTAGTTCGGCAGTAACGGTTAGGATATCAACCGGAGAAGATTTTTCAAACAGTTGTTTTATGGCAGCAAATATTTTCTGGTGGTTATCGCGATAAAAAACTTCGGGTTTTAAAACATCAATAACAGATGAAAGCGCGTCCTTTTCGAGCATAAGAGCACCTAAAACCGCTTCTTCCAGATCGGTTGCCTGGGGCGGGAGTTTCCCAAGTCCGGTATATGGATTTGGGGGCGTGAATCGGCTTCGGCGGTCGTTGGTATTGGGTTTGTTTTGCAGGTTATCGTTCTCGAAATTCATAAGGCAACAAAAATATACAAAATTACTTTTGATTTGTTTAGTAAAGCGCTAACACCGGTTTTTGCTGTTTAACTCAAACATTAACAACAACATAAATTTGAGTATTTATAATTAACAGTTTGTGTTAACTATAATCCATTAATTAACACTTGATGTTGGTAACATGTTAGTATCCTAATTTACCAATTGTAAATCAATTAATTATAACAATGTTAATAAACTGGGTAATTGTTAATTATTTCAATTAAACTCAAATGCTACTTGAGTTCAATAAGTGCTTAATCAATTAATATAGCTACTTTTGCAAAATATCAGATCGTAACAAATGACATTTAATTCCAGACCTCAGCGCGAAAGCAACCAAATGGTTTTTGGTATCAGAGCTATTATGGAGGCTATTACCTCAGGAAAAGAAATTGAGGCTTTATACATTCAAAGAGGAGTAAGCGGGGGCTTATCTCACGAGTTAAAGGCCTTATTAAACGAGTATAATATTACCGCGCAACAAGTGCCGGTTGAGAAGCTTAATCGCCTTACGCCTAAAAACCATCAGGGTGCCGTGGCTTTTATTTCGCCAATAGTTTACCAAAAAATAGAGAATATAATTCCGGAGGTGTTTGAAAAAGGAGAGGTGCCGTTAGTACTTGTTTTAGATTCAATTACTGATGTACGTAACATGGGCGCTATTGCCCGTACCGCAGAATGCGCCGGTGTGCATGCGATTGTTATCCCGGCTAAAGGTTCGGCACAAATAAATCCGGACGCTATTAAAACATCGGCAGGAGCATTGTATAAAATTCCGGTTTGCCGTCATGACAATTTTATGCAAACCGTTAGGTTTTTGCAGGAATCTGGCCTGCAGTTAGTTTGTTGTACCGAGAAAACCCAGGACGATATTTATGTACCTGATTATACAGCACCAACCGCCATTATTATGGGATCGGAAGAAGATGGTATTCGAAACGAAGTGATTCGTATATCAGATCACCTGGCCAAAATCCCCATGTTCGGCGAAATTGAATCGCTCAATGTATCGGTATCAACAGGCGTGATTTTGTATGAGGCGATTAGACAAAGAGGGCTGAAGTAGAGCCATTAAAGGAGAAGCTTGAAAATCATAGTCATATATAAAAAAGGCCAGCTTTAAAAGGAGGGCACTGAAAAAGTAGTACAATAAATACGGCTTACCTAAAAGCGATCAAGAGAAAGGCACCTTTTACTTGGTCGCTTTTTTGTTCTGATCATTTGAGGAGCTATTTTGCGGTGGAAGAAGTGG
>Ga0247742_10000238_pt1 | contig 47788 bp, 78 predicted proteins | sample UWRJL208509C2_FD_180944 | JGI IMG/M metagenome (GOLD analysis project Ga0247742, IMG submission 180944) | Plant litter microbial communities from Arlington Agricultural Research Station in Wisconsin, United States - UWRJ-L208-509C-2 | ecosystem: Environmental > Terrestrial > Plant litter >...
GCAGACGGTTGCCGACGGCCTACGCGCCGCCCTCGCCCGCGTCGGGGGTACTGCATGATCCCGGGCCAGCTCACCTATGACCTGCAAGCGCCGCCGCCGAACCCATGGGAAGACGGCATCCCCCAGGACGTCATCGACAAGGCCACGAACCGGCTGATGGCGCGCGGCATCTATGACCCCACCGACGAGCAGTTGACCGACATGTGCGTGGTGGTGTGGAACGACGAATCGGAATGGGAGAGGGAGCCGTGACGAAAACACGAGACATCTTGGATGTACTGAGCGAAGACCGTCTTAAAGCGCACCCGAAGCTTGATGGCGGCAGTTACGAGCGTTCGATCATGGCGTATGCGTGGGTGGCAAGCGCCATCGATGTTCTCGAGCGCATCCGCGACACGTCCACTGATGAAACAGCCCGCAATGACGCTTCTTGGGCCCTTGAAGCAAGGTCGATAACTTATGACTGATCGGAAGCTGTTGCCCGTTGAGGTCGAGGCCGAGAAACACGCATGGTGGATTCTTTGCACCTATGACGTAGGCCCCACGCCAGTTGCCGCCATGCAAGCGGCAGGTCATCTTCGCCGTATGGCGGCCACCATCGTCCGACTTGAGCGAGACCTCGCCACCGAACGCCGCCTGCACCGCGACACCGAAAAGCGGGCGGAACTCTACAAGACCGAGCGCGATGTGGCTCGGCGCGAGCGGGATGAAAGGTTTTCTCAGGTGACTATTTCTAGCGACTTGAGAACGGCTACCGGATGTGATCTTGACGGGCTTATCCCGATGGGTCTCGAGCGTGGCGACCGCAGTGACGCCGAGTTGCGTAAATACCTCATTGACAAAAAGGGAAGCTAATGAACCCTCTGTACCTCCCCGAACGCCAGATGATCCGCCACAAGCAAGCCGAGTGGACCGAGGCGATGCATATGGCCGCTGCACGCAAGCGCATGCGCGCCTACCGCTGGCGTCTACGCCGGGCCCGTATGAAGACCGTCGTCGCTGACTGGATTTTCGTCAACCGGCATTTCTTCGCCTTTCTCTTTCACCTGGCGCTGTGGACGTTCATCGCGCTGGTGTTCACCGCTTCGATCTTGGGGTTTCGTCGATGAGCCTGACCATTCGCATGCGCCGCGCGCTGGCGGCGTTTCGTGCCGATCCGAAGGTGGATGTGTTTACGGTAACTGTCCCGAAGAGCCATCAGGTTGTCATAGAGACCCGTGGCGGGGGAGGCGGCGGCAGCGGGAAGCCGAATACCGGCTTTGTCCCCGGAGTGGGTGGCAATTACGCGGACGGAGTGACGCACATTAGTGTCACGAAGAAGCCCTGATGATCACCGTCTACCCCCATCAGGTCATCCCGTACCCGATCCACCGGGTGCCGCCCAAGTGCCCGTACTGCGCGCGTCGGTCAGAGCTGGTCGATTCCGTCGCCGTATACGGCCGAAGCTACGGCCCGATCTGGTTGTGCGCGCACTGCGAGGCGTTGGTGGGCTGCCACAAGAACTCACCGGATTTCGCGCCGCTGGGCAGGCTGGCCGATGCCGGGCTTCGCAAGCTGAAGACGGAGGTTCACGCGCTTCTCGATCCGTACTGGCGCGAGACGAAAGGGGGATCACAGGCTTTCCGGCGTAAGGCGATTTATCGGCTGCTCGGCGACGAACTCGGCATCAAGCCCTGCCGCTGCCATGTGGGCGATATGGACGACGCCATGTGCGAGCGCGTGCTCGATCTTCTCCACTCCGCGCGCTGGCGTGTCCTCGCCGCGGGCGCCATCACTCACACCGCCAACGAGACGTAACGATGCACATTCTGGGAACCATGGCCGACTGCAACGGCTGGGCGATGAACACGACCGATGGCGAGCTAGCCTTGCGGGTTCGTTCGCCGGCCTTCCGCGGCGGCAGTCACACCGTGCAATGGCTTCTGAGCGACGGCACCGGCATGTGGTACGAACCGCAGCCGGGCGAGACAGAACGTCTCGAGGATCAGTTTCAGAAGGCGTTCAAGGAAAAGTCGATGGCCGGCACCTTCGCGAACTCATACGACGCGTTCTAAGCAAAGTGCCCCGGCAGGGGCGTAAGGGGCGCTGCCGGGGCGTGGCTGCCGAAGCCGTGACGATCGTATACGCCAGGGTGTAACGAATACGGGTCACCTGGGCTTGCCACACCGGAGTCGCGTCACCGCGCAGTAGGGTCGCCTGGCGGGATCATCCTATCAGGTGCGAGGGGCGACGGCACACTGCCATACCGCCGCCCCTCGCTGCGTCCGGAGACGCGGGTCGATGCTACACGATCAGGACAAACTCACGGGCGACGTGATGGCAGCCCCGTAGCCCGGCTGGGGTGGTGTGGGCCACGTCGGGTTCTGCGCAGTCAGCACGACGCGATTGACTGCGACGCGGAACTGCTTCCATTTCGTCAGCATCGCCACATCGTCATCGGTGGCTTCACCGATATCAACCGCATCCTGCAAAGGGCCTATAGCGAGTGTGGCTGCGGCGAGATATTGATTTCTCGTCGCCGTGTTCGCAGCCAGAATCTCGGCCGGCGTTGGCCCCGGAGGGGGGAGTGGGGCAGCGAAGTTAGCGCCGTCGTAGGTCCATCCCACCAGTGGGGTCGGCGATACGCCGGTGATGTCTACGCAGTCCGCGACGAAGCCGGGCGACCAAATCGTATTGAACGGGATTTCATTGCCTTCGGCATCGAAGATAGGGTCGAAAATCTGAAGGATGACGCCCTCGGGAACGTAGGCGTGAAATGATCCGGTGCTCATTAGCGGTATTCCTCGATGATGACAATGCCGTCCAGACCGGCCAGTCCTACAGTCGCTGCCGAGCTGGCGACTGTGATCTGACCATCGCCGCCTCGCCCTGGACCGTAGCCGAAGACTGCTGACACGCCACCCCAGCCTTTGGATCCGTTATTGGTCTGGGTGGCGATCACAGTAGAACCAGCGGCGCCCTGACAGTTGAGAATATTGCCGCCGGTGGCGATAGCTGGCGGCGCCGCACCGAGCTGCGTAATGGGTGGTGTAAGCAGCAGGTTGTTGCCGCCATTGCCGCCTGGTGCACTCATTGGCGTCGGTGTAGCTGCGAATGAACTTGACCCGCCCGAGCCACCGGCAGCTCCCGATGCAACACTTCCACGTAAACCGACAATGAGTGTTACCCCCGAAAATCCAGTGGTGTAAAGGCTTTCGCAATACGACCCACCGGAGCCCGAACCTCCTAGGGACACGTTCGTCGTGTTAGTCGCTACAGTGCCGCCACCACCACCGCCAGCGCCAGCCACACGCACACGAACCATGCGTGTGCCGGGTGTCGGGGTATAGGTATAGGTGCCTGGTGTAGCGAATATCTGGGTTCCTGTCAGCCTGCCGGTCAGGGCAATTTTGAGGTTTGCGAGAAGCGTTGCCGTCGTCCCGTCATCCACGGCATTTGCACCGGTGTTATCCACGATCAACTGAGCCAGCACCGCCGCCATGATCGACGACTGCCGCATCCCCTTGTTGATGATGGCCGACTTCGCGACACCGCTGACATTGCCGGTGGTGACGATGGGGTCGGCCGCGTAGGTGGCTTGCGAGGCGACATTGGGTGCCGGGCCAGGGGCGACGACGAGGAAATCATTGGTTGCCATGAGGATGTCCTGAAGATGAAAGGGGTCAGGCAGGGATGACCCACGCGCCGACGTCGAAACCGCTAACAAGGTCATTTTCTGAGTCGAAGCCGAACGCAGGTACGCCCGGTACGGAGTTGACGAAATAGTACGCGACACCGATCGCTTCAGGCTTCAGCGGAAGGTAGCCCTGTGTCAGAAGCGCCACGAACAACGCTGAGGGCGGGGCACCGGCAATCACGACCGTCATTGTCATGTCGCCGTTGTCCTGCACGAAGATGTTGGACGAGGCTGGGAAGACTTGATCGATGATCGCCTTCCAGCCCGCCATGGATCCGTCCCAGCGGTTCGCGCCGATCTTCGCGCGGATCAGGATGCGATACGTATCGTCGGGTAGGGTGGTGAGCCCGGTATCGGGGTCAAACGGCCCTTTCCACACGCCTTGATCAAAGCCAAGGCCGGCGATATCGAACGAGAAGTAGACGCCGGCAATGGGCACCGCCACGTTCCGGCTGATGCCGACCCATGCGCCCACCGCATCGAGCTGGGCGCCTTCGGCCAGGTCAAGGTCGAACGAGTCAACCAGCGATAGGTCGAAGTCCCGAATCGCGCTGATGTCGCTGGTGATGCCGTCGACCAGCGCCACGAACTTCGGCTTGTCGGCATGCTCGGCGGTGATCCGATCGGTGTATTCGCTCATCGTCAGGTCGCCGTCAGGGTGACAGTGCCGGTGGTCGCGGAGGCGGCCTCGTTGAAGGCCAGCGGGACGTCGGCCGCAGCCAAGCTCCCCGCACCACGCTTGAGCGTCAGGGCTGTCAGGCTGAAGGTGGAGGAAAGCGGCACCGACTTGACGGCCTCGATCAGGTCGCCCCACTCGACCGCCTTGGCAATGCCACCGCCGAGGGGCAGGGCATTGATGTAGGCGATGACGGCATTGACCGCCGCGGTACCCACTGAGGCGCTGTAGCCGGGCAGCGCCTTGACCGTGATCGCGACGGTGATCGGAACACCGGTCGGCCGGCTGAACTTGATCACCTGGGGCTGGCCGTAGACGTTCGTGATCGTCACCGACGTGCTGCCGAACGTGGGGCTTCCCAGGGTCTTCTTCAGAGCGATCGCCGGCGCGATGGCATTGACGTCGCCACCCTCGACCACGAACGCGGTGTTGTAGGCGGGGATGCCGTTGGCGTCGGTGACGTTGGTGTCGTTCTCGAGCCCGACCACACGCGTCACGCCGGGCACGTTGGACACGGCGCCGATCATGCCATCCAGCACGGTTTGCGAGGGCAGGGCGACCGAGAGGACTTGGCGGGCGCGCAGCTCGGCGTCGGTCTCGATCGCGTCGCCCGGCACGGCAGCAGCGGCGTTGTTGACCGTCTGCCAACCGCGGGTCGGCGTAGCGATCTGGGTGACGGTGGCAGGATCCGCACGGATGGCGCCGACGTTAACGGCCGTTGCGGTCACCGTGATCGTGCCGGCGCTGGGGATCGTCACGCTCGCCGGCAGGTTCCAGAGGTTTTGGTTGCTGTCGCGCACCTGGCCATTGGTGATCGTGGTACCGACCGTACCGCCAATATCGACATCGACCGTGGAGTTCGTCGCCTCGTTGACTGTGATGCCATTGATTTTCACGTTCGATTGCAGGGCGCGGCCCGATGCGGTCAGCGGCGAGAAGCTGTTGTAGATCGCCACGGCCGCCGAATTGCAGTCAGTGAAGGCAAGCGCCATCAAGGCGATGAACTGGCCGTCCTGACTGTCCGGCGCGATGTAGGTGTCGGCGCCGAAGATGGTGGCGTACTGGCCCTGCACGAAGGTCAGTACATCGGCGTAACTCGGGGCCGTGATGCCCGAGGCATCAATGACAGGGGCGACAGTGGTGATGGTCACAAGGTTTCCTCGACGGTCACGTTGCGCCCGTAGATCGTACTGACGGTCGCGGCGATGGTGAGTTTACGGGTGGTGGCGTCGCGGTTGCTGCTGTAGCTGACCAGCTCAAGAACCCCTGGCGTGCCCAGGATGCGTTCCTTGATTTCCGGGTCGTAGAGGTTTCCGGTGTACTTGCCCAGCACGCGGGTCTCGTAGGCGGTCCCCTCGGTCGTGTCGAGGAACCATTGGCCGGCCCACAGACGCAAGCGGGTGCCGATGGCCTGCCCGACACACTCCGGGGTGTCCTGAAGGAAGGTGTTCAGCATGTAGTCGCCATCGGGGTCGAGCTTTCGATACCGCATCGCGTCCTCCGGAGACAAGAAAAAAGCCCGCGCTGGGGCGGGCTTGAGTATAGGGCGGATGCGGGTAGGGCGCGCTATGCGTACTTTAGTTCGCGATAGGGCCTGTCGTCTAAGCGGGCGGCGTTAGTTGTGAGGATGCGCATCCAGTCCCTGTACGCGCCATGTGGCGAAGATCCCATGCCATATAGGCCGCCCTTAACCCCGCACCGCCAAAGGCCGTTGAAGTAACTGACGTTCGGTTTCCTCAAGGCATAGCCGTTCACGTAGCCACCGCCAGCGTGTCACCGCACTGCTGCCGCTCCACCACACGCATCTGCTCCATGTTCCAGTAGCCGGTCGAGCCCGACTTCATCAGGAAGACTTGGGCTTCAATCTTGTCGCGGATGTGGCGGCAGGCGATACCCTTGCGGACGTCGGCGCGGTTTCCGGCAGGAATGCGGGCCATATCGTTGTCGGTGGGGGTGACGTAGCCGAACATGGCGTCGTAGCGCCTGAAGCTCTCGGCGAGGTCGACCGACTTCGCGTGGGTCAGGTGGTCGTTGACGGTATAGCAGTCCAGCTCGGGCAGGCCGATCGTATCGTTCAACACTGCCAAATGGGTGCAAAGGACGATCTGCTGGTCCTTCGGCCCCAAAGTGCGAAGCCATGCCACTTGCTCGGCGGTCATGTGGTTCATAGCGCGCTGACCTGCCGCGATAGCCGGGCCAGCCGTCGCCGCCTCCACCTCGCGGAAGGGCGACATCGCCAGGATGAACATCACGGACAGGACGATCAGGGCGTAGAGGGTGCGAAGGGTGAATTTCATGGAGTCGGCCTCGGGTAGATGAGGGGACGATATACCTGCAACCATAGGATTGCAAGTGATCAGGGAACTGGCATGCCTGACGTGCCGCCGCCTGTCTGGACACCGCTGTGAATATGAGTCTTAAGGGAAACAGTTCCAGCGATAACGTCTACTGGCGTTGTGATTGTCCCTGAAACCGTCATATTACCGGTGACTTCGAAGCCTGCCGGAGCCAGCGCGCGGATATGTCCGGAAGGCTGGATTTCGATCAGCGCGGTACCGGCATCATTCCGAAGCTGCACGGCGGTGGTGCTGGGGGCAGGGGAGAGGGAGCGAGGTAGGGAACGGATGCCAACGATGGCGAAGGCGTCGGACAAGTTGTGCTTGCGCGCCGCCGTGGGCTGCTGGATGCCCCCCAGCGCGTGCCAGGCATCGATGCCCCGGCTGCCGAAGACGAGGATGCACTCATCCCCTGCTTTGACCGGGAACGTCAGGGAGAAGCCGCCACCGGACGGGAACTGGACCGGCACATCGGTGATGACCGGCAGGGACACGGCGGTGACCGTGCCATCGGGGGCCGTGATGTTGCCCTGTATGGCGGGCTGCACGGTCGCCGTCTGCGTCGTCGCGTCGTAGGACTGCACGATGCCGGGGAGCATGGTCCAGACGGCGGCGAGGGCGCTGGCGACAGCAGTTCGGTAGACGGCCTCGGGGTCATCGAAGCGTTCGGGATTGCTAGTTGCCATCGGGCACGGCTTCCAAGGTGGGTCCGCCAACGGGAGCGGTGCCGTCGACAGCGATGCAAATCAGGTTCGTCGTCCAGTCGTCGCCGCGCGTATCCCCCGAATGGGTGACGCAGAGGGACTTGTAAAAGCCATCCTTGTCGGTGCCGGCGAAGAAGGGCACGTCCGTGCCTAGGTAGGCGCTTGCGTTCAACTGCGCGGACGCGATCGAGGCGTTGTCGATCTGCACCTTTCCCCCGGCCTTGATCGCGGGATTGAGCAGGCACGTCGCACTGATGCCGTCCACCGTTTGCTCCGGTACGCCAAGCAGGCCTGTTGCGGAGGTCAGGACAACAATGGCGCCGGGGAGGGTGTCTTTCTTCGGTACAAAGTTCAGCTTGCCGTCCTCGATATACCAGTCGCAGTTCTGCGCGGCGGCAAGCGTCCCCAGGTAGGCGTGCACCATGCCATAGAGGACATAGCCGCGCTGCCCAGCTTCAGTACTGAAGGTCGGCTTGTTTCCGGCCGTGATTCCGTAGGGCTGAAGCGCCTTCAGCAGCGAGGCGTAAACGTCATCCGGCGTCCATCCCGCCGCCAGGGAGTCGCTCACGGTGCCGTAGTTGTAGGCCTTGTCGCCGTCCTGACAGAGGATTTCGACGTAGGTATCCACGTCGCGACGGGACTGGCGAACGATGGCAATCTCGCCCACGAACAACTGCTGCGGGCCGGGATCTTCGTAGCCTGCTGAGAACTGCACGCGGGTGAACTCGTTGTTGAACCGCTGGGCGGTTTCCGGCTTGAGGTTGTAGATCCGGAAGGTAGCCGTCTTCGGGCTCGCCACGGTGGCGTTCTGGATGCTGAAGGTGATGCGAAGCGCGGAAACGTCAAGCGAGCCTTGCCCGCTGTCGGGGCCGACGATGAGCTGCGCGACGCGGCCGAATTGGCGGCTCATGGCGTCACGAAGACAAGGTGCGCAGTCGTGCCGAGGTTGTCGACCGTGGGATCAGCCGTCGCATCGCCGTCGCTGAGCACCAGCAGCTCGCCGCCGAACTGGTACTGCGGGTAGGGCTGCAACAGGTCGATGCCGGCGACCAGCGGGATACCGGAGACCAGCTTGGTGCCGTCCAGTCGCGCGATATCAAGGAACCAGCCGTAGGGATCGCGCCAGTTCAGCGCCATCGCATAGGCGACGTTCGCCAAGGTCACCTGAAAGGTCTGGCTGACGGAAGTCAGGGGGATTTCGGCGAGGGTCGGCATCAGTTGAATAGGCCCTTGGCGGTGTTGTAGGCGTCGAGCAGGGCCGAGGTCTTCGGTGCCGTGGTCTGCTTGGCCCCGCCGTTGACGGGCGCCGCGGTCTTCTCCGGCTCGGCCTGGTTGGCCTTCGGGGGCAGGGTGGTGGCCTGCGTGTCGACGATCAGGACTTCCCGCAGGCCGACGTCGATGATGATGACGTTCTGGGTTTCCTTGTTCGTCGTGCACCCCAGACTGGCGATCATCATGTTGGGGTAGATGCGCTTCGACGTCGTGACCGTGAATGGCTCGCGCAGGTTTTGCAGGTCGAGCAGGGCGGCGTAGGCGTCGTCGACGCTGTTGGTCGTCCCGGAGAAGTCGAACAAGCTGCCACCGGCTCCCCAGCCCACGGTCATGTTCAGGTTGGCCGGCTGCTTGTAGGCATGGTCGGACACCGGTGCGCCCGTCTCGATCGGGTGATCGGTGATCGTCAGTTCGTCCCGGCCTTCGGAGCCGATGAAAACCTGCGGGATGATGTAGCCGATCGAGGTACGTGGGCGCAGCAGTACCGAGCTGAGCTTGCCCAGGGCACCGACCGCGACCGCCTTGAGGATGCCTGCCATTACTGAGCCGCCGTGGAAAGGTTGCGCGCCAAGCGCTGGTTCACGCCATTCTGAGCAGTCGCCGTGCGGTTGGCTACCTCAGACGGGTTGCCGGCGCCGTTGATGTTAATGGTCGTCTCCTGATTGACCGTCGCCGCACCGCCCAGCGTGGTCGACGCCGCATCGCGGAACTGCTGGTTGGAGTAGGGGTTGCGGCCCTGCTCGTGAATCGTGATGCCGCGCATGAGGCTGGCGAGGGTGTCGGGGTCGCTCAGGTTCAGGCGATCGGTCGGCTTGACGCCCATGCGCTGGGAGACGTCGGCGATGTACGCGGACGTGTTGTTCTCGTTCGGCGGTGCGTAGGTACTGATGATGTCTTGAATGGTGTCGAGGCTGCGCCCACCGGTGTTCTTGGACTTGCCCGTCGCGTAGAGGTTGAGCTGACGACCGAGCGCCTGTAGGCCTTCGGCGGGGCTGCCGTAGTTCGTGATGCGCCCGCCCGGGCCATTTCGGATGTTGCCCGGGTTGGTGGGCTGGCTGCCGCTAGATGTGCGCGCGCCCCCAGGCATGGACGACGTAAGGCGACCACCTCCGGCAAGCGTGGCGGACTCGTCAAGTGCCTTCTGCGCCTCCTTGCTGCCCAACCCCGCCGCAAGGTAGGTCGCCCACTCGCCGATCTTGTCGCCTGCGCTGGTGCCACCGAAGACCTGATCGGACAGCTTTTTCGTCTTCTCGAATGCTTCATCCAGCCAGCCAACGAGGGTCTTGATACCTTCGATCGCGGCATTGATTCCCGGCGCCCATTTGTCCCAATCGATGAGCGTCTGGCCGCCTTCCTTGAACGTCTTGTAGTCGTCGTAGAGCAGCAGAAGGGCGGCAGCCAGGGTAAGGACAGCGCCAAGCGGGGAGGCGGCGAAGACGGCGGCGATAAGGCGCAGCGCCGCATACACCCCGAGCAGGAGTTCGGCGAGGTTCTTCGTTACCGGGTCGAGCCGGTCAAAGGCGCCATAGAGGTCGCTGAAAATCTCGACCGCTCGCTCCACAACAGTGGACACCACCTTCGCCAGCACGCCGAGGACGTTGACGATGCGGTCGATCCACTGGGCAATGAGCCCGGCATTGGCCTCGATCCACTTGCGTGCCCGCTCGATGACCGGTGTCAGCTTCTCCGCGAACGTGGCGAAGAACTTGTCCGACAGCAGGCCCAGCTCACCGCGCAGGCCGCGTAGCTGGACCATGAAAGCATGGGACGTTTCCGACGCCTTATCCGAATCGAAGCCGATGTCCTGCGACATCTTCCGGTATTCGTCGCTGAACTGGCCGACGCCCTTGATGAGGGCTTGTAGGGTCTTTTCGTCTATCCCCAGCAGGCTCGCCCGCTTGGATGCCTGGTAGTAGGGCATCGCGGCGAACTGCTTGCCGAGGTCGGACAGGATGTCGACGGTATCGCGGAGCTGGCCGGCTGAGTTGCGCGTGCCGACGCCTAGCGCGCCGATGAAGCCTTCGCCGCCCGGGTTGCTGCGGATGAACTTGGCGATGCCCTCGATGCTGCCTAGCGCGTCTTCAGCGCTGCCGCCGAGGTTGGTCACGGCGTACTGAAGGGACTTGATCCCGGCGACGCTGGCCTGCGTGCGCTGGCTGACGAAGTAGAGGCGTTCCATGCCGGCCGCGGCGGCTGTGGTGGCAGCGACGAGACCGGTGAGGGCGCCGGACAGCCCGATGACTAGCTTGGTCGCGCCATTGATGCCATCGACGAATCGTCGCTGGGAATTCGTATCTAGGTCGAAGCCAAGACTGACCAAGAATTCACGAATTACGGTTGCGTCATTTGCCATTGGTCGAAAGGTCCAATTAAGTTAAACTCGATTCCTAGCAACCAGACGTTCAGGGCACAAAATGAAGACGCTTCCTATCGAATTCCTTCGCGAATGCCTTGACTATAACCCTGAGACCGGCATCCTTCACTGGAAAGCTCGGCCAATAGGACACTTTGCTTCGGATGCCTCGTGGCGAGGTTGGTTGACTCGCTTCTCTGGCCGGGCAGCGGGGCATATTCGGCCTGATGGGTATTTGGATATCACGATAGGCGGCAAACTGTTTTTGGCTCATCGTTTGTGCTTTGCAATGCATTTCGGTCACTGGCCCGAGAGTGTTGATCATGTCAACCGAGCTAAGGCTGACAATCGAGCCTCCAACTTGAGAGAGTGCAGTCATCTGCAAAATATGAGCAATCAGGTGTCTAGGAGAGTGGGACGACTGAAAGGCGCTTACTTCAGTGCGCGTGCAGGCAAGTGGCACGCAACCATCTGTGTCAATTACAAGCAAACCCACCTCGGCTATTTCTTGACCGAGATGGAAGCTCATCAAGCGTATGTAGAAGCCTCTCGCCGCCTCCGGGGTGAGTTTTCGGCCGACTAAGGTTTTTGTTGCGCCTCGTCAGCCAGGATGCGGTTGTCTTCGATCACGTCGAGATGGTCGTTCATGATGGCGATATCGGCTAGATCGACGCGCCCTTCCTTCAGGTCGAGGTAGCTGCACCATCCGTGATTCACAGGACGGTACAGCCAATCGGTCTCGTCCGGGTGAGACCGCCAATCGACGTTGGTCAGTTGGGTTGCGCGGGCGCCAAGCCGGGCGTATCGCCTGCCGGAAAAAAACCGCCGAGGTTCTCCTGCACCACCTTGCCGACGATCTGAAGCACCTCGGGTAGCGGAATGCTGTCGTCCATGATGTGTCCGCCACTGGCGAGCGCGCTGTATCCGGCGTCGTTCTTGCGCTGGACCACCGAAAGGCAGGTGACGACGATCCAGTTGACGTCGGTCTCTGGCATGGCAGCGACGGCATCCATGATCGGGCCAGTGAACCCTTCCATGGACGTGGCGCCGCTGGCCTGCGCGGAGGCGATAGCCCCCAACGCAGGGGCGATGCGGCGGGCGAGGTGGAGTTGCGACAGCACTGGGAGCTTGGTGCTGGCGTAACTGTTGGAGCCGATCGTGAAGTTCATGGGAAGCCCAGGCAGTGGGGGAGGAGTTAAAGCAGCGAATCGATTTCGAGGCAGTTGAACACCCATTCCATGATGCCACCCTCGTTGGCGTTGTTGCTGGTCGGGAAGCGGGCGAGGCCGACGCCGGTGGCGGTATGGGTCTCGCCGGTATGGCTGTTGGTGACGGTGAGCACGCCCTGACCGTACACGTTGGAACTCAGGGTCTCGGCGTTGTAGAGGATCGACAGGCGCTTGTTGGTCGGCGAGGTCTTCAGCAGGCGCACAGTGATCTTGCCAGACTTGTCGCCGAGCAGGTTGTGCATGCCGGACCCGTCGGCACCGATGGTCATCGTCGCTTTGTCGTTGGCGCGCTCCACGGTGATGCCTTCCGACGAGTTGCCGTTGCCCGTGCCGAGAGAAATAGATCCACCCCCAGGCACAGTTGCCAGGGTGGCATGGACGTCCAGAAACGAATAAACGGACTGCTGAGCCATGACTTACCCCTTAACGGTTGACGTTGACGTTGATGGCGACGCTATGGATGGCGCCCGCGAGCTTGACCGCCACCTGGATCGGCGGTGACTTGCGCGCCTCCCGGTCGGCCTGGCTCTGGGTGGCAATGTCCGCCGCGTAGGTGTAGTAGCCCGAAGACAGCGTGTCGCCCTGGTTGAGGTTGCCGAACCCGGCGAGGGTCCAGACGCCCGGGGCGATCAATCCGTTGGTCACACCACGCGAGCAGGACTGATTGACGGTGGTCACCAGCACGTTCACGCCGGCGTTGGTCTGCGGGATCTTCGGGTTGCTGACGAGGGCATTGAACACACCCGTCTGGATGTCGTTCTGCAACCAGGCCAGACCGTGGATTTCGTCGAAGTAGGCACCCGAGGCCATCGTGCCCTGCTCGAGGATCGACGTGCCGTTCTGGTAGGCGACGAAGACGTTGCCGTTGTTCGCCTCGAGCGCGTTCGCCTGCGTGGCCGAAAGCACCTCGGCGACGATGCCGGGCTCGTTCTTGAACTTCAGGGTGATCGTGGTGTTGCTGCCGTCGAAGTCCACCGTGGCGGCACGACCGAACATCGAGACCACCGCGTAGGGGTTCGTGCTGCTGTACTGCCAGAAGGTGCGATCGAAGTTCGCCTGGCTGAGCAGGTAGCCGACGCTGGTCGTCTGGCCGGTGACGAGTTCCTGGGCATCCTGCGACGTGACGCCGTACATGCGCGCGATGCCGGAGGCTTCGATGAACTGCGCGTTGGCGACATGCTGGGAGGGCGTCAGGCTGGCGTCAGCGAACGTTGCGGCATACCAGGCACCCGAGGCATTGGCGAGGGCGGTGAGGCCTGCCAGCGGCGTTTCGATGGCGAAGCCAGCGACGGGCGTCGGACCATCGACAGCGCGGACGTTGAGCAGGGCAGCCAGCGGCGTGTCCGGCACGACAGCGACGGTGCTGGTGATGCCCGTGGTGGACGACACGATGGTGAAGCTCGCCGTGTTCGGGTTCCAGTTCGCCGTGCCGTGCGTGGTCAGCGCCGCGGAAATGATGCCGGCGACGGCGTTGAGGTTGGCCGCGGCTGACAGGTTGATACCCGAGAGCGGGGTAGCGACACCATCGATCGTCACCGTCATGGCGCCCGCGGTGATGGCGTTGAAGTTGGCGATAGCCTGCTCGGCCACGGTCAGTGGGGCACCGATCAGTCGGCCGGCCGTGGCGGTCTTCGCCCACTGACCGATGTACAGGGTGTCGGGCTGCGGGTTCTGGTTGAAGTACAGGACGGCGGCAGCGTACTCCGGTGCCGACGTACCGAAGTCGGTGGCGACCGATTCGATGTCGTTGTACTCGCGAAGACGCTGGTTCATCGGGATGACGCCGGACGAACCGATGATCAGGAGGGTACCGAAGTCACGCTCCTGCGCGGCGACAGGCGCCAGGTTCACCGTGACGTCGACGATGCGATTTACGGAAAGGCTCATGGGGGTTTCCTTCAGGGCTGGACGGTCACGGTGGTGAAGGCGCTGACAAGCCCGGTATCGGTACCGAGAGTGATATCGGCCTCGACCAGGTTGCGGACAGTATAGGTGCGGGTGAGGGCGCGGCGGAACGTGACGGACAGGTCGTAGCGGTGGATCCACTGGTCGTTCCGCTGCTCGGGACGGTTGGTGATGCTGTCGGCGACGTTCCCGACGACGAGCCCGGCGTTAATCCACATCGGTTCGCGGTTCTGCGGCAGCTTCAGGCCGTCACGGAAGCGCGCGGCGTAGAGCATGGCGCTGGGACCGTAGAACGAGGCGAGGACGGGCAGGGCTTCCCAGTTGGTCAGGTCGTCCGTGCCAAGCCCGGCATCGGTGTCCGGTTGGTGCTCGATAGCTGCATCACCCAGCGTCACGATATCGCCGACGATGCCGATGGCGCACCAGCTCACGTTGATGTCGGGCAGGGGAGGCGGATCCGGCTGCCAGCGCGGGCGGACCAGTTGCCCGGCGAGCCCGGTGACGCCTACCACCACCGACTGCAACGCGTCTTCCAGCGCGTCATCGGTGAGGATAGTGTCGGTCGGCAGTAGGTACCCGATGGTGGTCGAATCAGCCATTGGCGCCACCACTGATCGGCAGCAGGTCGGCGTAGGCGCAGATGTAGCCCGAACCGTAGCGGCTGTAGTTGTCGACGTGCGTCACGATGTAGTGGTTGCCGTCCCACAGGATATCGTCGGCGAGCTTGGTGGCGTTGCCGGCACTGATGCGGGTACGGCTGTGAATCTCGATGCTACCCACGATCCCGGCGCCCTCGGCGATCAGGTCACGGTTACGGCCCTTGTCCATCTGCACGACACCGACGACCGCGGGCGTGGTGACAGGGGTCTTCACCGGACGGCCATTGGCGCCCAGAGTGATAGTGGTCACCGTCCAGTCGAAGACATCCTGAAACAGGGGATCGTCGAGGACTTCGGAGACGTCAAGCGTCGGCATCAGCGGCTCCGGTGCGGATCACATAGGTAAAGCTGTTGAGGTACTGCCCGGTGTCGATCAGCGGCTTGTCGCCGGTGCGGCCCTTCTCGAGGCGCAGCTTGATGGTGTAGCCGGACAGGGCAGGGGTGAGGCGATCGACGATGGTGGTCTTCACGCTCGACACGGCGATGAGGCCCGCGGCATGCATGGACTTTTCCAGTGCCTCGCTCTCGCCCAGCGCCTCGTCGATCAGGCCTTGCTTCAGGACGTCCGTCACGCGTGCGCGGACCTTGAGCACGCCAGGGACCAGATGGGGGCGCGCCGGGATGTTCTGGGTCGGCGAGCCGAATTCATTGATGTGACCGATCATCGCGTTCGACACGCCGACGTCGCCAGGGCGCGCGGTGTGGTCGTAGGGGATGCCGATCAGGATGGTTTTACGGGTGGCGCGCTTGACGAGGGCCAGCACAGCGGAGACCCGATCGGTGGTGATGCGGACCCCGGTGGATGCGCTCACGGGAACAGGAAACCGGGCAGCGTGGAAAACCCGCTACCGTAGAAGGGGAGGATGACGGTATTGCCCATGACCTGCACAGGACCGGCACCGAATAGCTGGATGAGCTGGAACAACTCGATGCCGTAGCGGCTGAGGTTCCAGAACGCCTGGCCGTCGTAGGTGACTGCTCCGGCGTCGTAGGAGACTGAGACCTTATCGACGGCCTTGGACGTGACCGGCCCGCTGATGCCACCGCCCGAACTGCCGCCACCGGTGCCGCTGGTCGCGTTCGAGGGCCCGGTGATGACCAGCAGGTGCGCGACGTACAACATCACGCCGTAGCTGTAAGCCGTGCCCCAGCGACACTCGTTGAGCATCGCCTCGGCAAACGTGGCGACAATGGTCAGCCGCGCGTCGGGGTAGGCGGCCGTATCCGCAAACTGCGGGAACGCTTCCCGAAACGCGGCGTTATCCATTACGCGCCCCGACGACCGGCGTTGGCCGGCTTGCCTGCGGCTTCCGCCTGGACCTTGAGGTCTTTCGCCTGCTGGGCCGCATCACCCGTGCTGCCCTTGACCGTCTCGCCCGTGGCAACCGTCTGGGCATCCTTGGCGGCCTGTTTCTCGGTCACTTCGTCACGGGCCGGCTCGGTAGCCGGGGCCTTCTTGTTGGCTGCTGCCAGTTCCTTCAGGCGCTCGGCCGCGGCCGCTTCGATCTGCTCGCGCTCGAGGGCCACACGACGTTCCACTTCGGCGTCGATGAATGCCTGCGTGGAGGCATCGGTATCGACATCCTTGCCGCTGCCCAGGTCGACGTGGGCCTTGCCGAACCAGTGGTTGGCGACGTCATGCGGGACGTCATCACCGGCCTTGAACGTGCTGGTCTCACCATGGCTGTGCGTGAAGGTGAACGGTGCCTTGGCGGTGTAGGTCTTCTTGCTCATGGTGCGCTCCGAAAGGGAAGGGGAGGAACCGGGGGATTAACCCCCGGCGCCTGCGGCCGTGACGCCATCCCAATAGCTGATGGCCTCGGGACGGACCACTTCGACCACGCCCAGCTTGGCGTAGACGTCCACCGACTGCTGGATGCCGTTGAGCTGAAGCGGCGTCCGCATCGGTGCAACCTGCGGGAAGCGGATGATGTTGCGGTCCTTGCTGTAGACGACCATGCGGCCGACACCGCCGACACCGGCCGAGGCGGCGAACTTCATCGGCACGATTTCCAGCGTGGCACCCGCCTGGGTCGAGGCGATGTTGTTCAGACGCAGGTAGGACAAGATCGACTGGCTACCCGCCGTGCTGACCAGCGCCTGGGAGATGTAGGCGTAGGCCACCGGGGGCAGGCCGATGCGGTTGGACATCAGCGCGTAGCCGGTGTTCGTCCAGTTGGCGACGATCGCGGCGTTCAGGTCGTTGAGGATTTCCTGCGGGGTCTTGCGCGCCCAATCCGCGAAGCCGCTGGCACCGTTCGGCACGTTGGTGACGGACACGCCCGGGGTGTTGAGCAGGCCGAACTTGTTCAACGCCGTATCGCCGATGTAGGCCATCTCGTCGTTGTCCATGTTCCACTTCAGATTGATCGCGTCCATCTGAGAGAGGTCCGGGGAGACCGGCACGCCAGCCTGCTGCATCAGCGCGGCGGCGGCCATTTCGAACACCGACCACTTCGCCGTCATGCCCCACGGGTACAGGGGGTTGAACTGCTTGTCGAGGTCGGCCGAGACACCAGGCAGGGCGTCAGCTTTCTTCGAGATGATCGCCTTGCGGCTACCCGAGGACGTGCCGGCATCCGCGCCGAAGGTCTCACGCGACCAGCTCGACACCTCAGTGCCCATCGAGGCATCGAGGCGAAGATCAAGATCGCGGGTGTAGGTGTAGTTGACCAGCGGCTTGTACAGGGTGGGGTCCCACGCTTCCAGTGCGCCCATGAGGAACGCACCGGCGCTGTCGGCCGTGGCCTGCGGCACGATGATCTGCTGATCGGCCGTAGCGAGGCGGACGGACCGGGTGATGATGGTCTGCTTCATGGTCTGTGGGCCCTTAGATGTTGAACGCGACTTCGGCGACGGAATTCTCGTCGACAAGGCCCTGGAAGGTGGCGCCCACGATCACGACCGTGTTGGCACCATCGGCGACGGCTTCGATACCACCGATCACCTTGGCACCGGACGGGGTGGCGATACGCATGTACACCGGGCCCTGGGCGGCCGGGACACCGGCGTTGACCTGCACCATGATGTAGCCGCGGCGCAGGATGTCGATCGGGAAGTTCGCACCAGGCGGCACGGCATTGCCGAAGGCCGGGGCGAAGGTGAAGTCCTGACCGGGCCACGGACGGACCGAGAAGCCGTAGACGACGGCAGCGGTGTCAGCGGCGGCGATCGCGGTAGCGCGGCCGGCGACCATCTTGACCGGGACGCCGAACAGGGTCACCGGCGCGGTGGCCGACTGGATCTGCGGTTCGATGGTCTGGACGTTCGGGCGTGCAGGCGTGCCCGGCGCCGGGAAGGGCATCTGAAGCTTGAAGACGGTATTGCTCATGGTGGCGGTTCCTCGTGGGTGCCGGGTGGGTTACTTGCTGGCCCAAGCCGCGTCGATGCCTTCCTGCATCATCTGGGCTGGGGTCTTGCTGCCGGCGCCCGGAGCACGCGCGACGGTGTTGGGAACGGCGTTGTTGAGCTTGGCGCGGACCGCAGCAGCGACACCGAAGTTAGCGTCGATGAGCGAGGCATCCGCCGTGGCGATATCCACGCCAGCCAGAAGCGGCATCAGCGTATCGCGCAGGTCGCCGGTGTAGGCGGCAGAGAGGGCCGCGCGCTGAAGGCCGAGCATGTCAGCCGCGGCATCACCAGTCGGCTGGGCGAGCTTGACACCTGGGGCCAGAATCTCGGCTGCTGAGGCAATCTCGGTCTGGCGGGTCACCGGGTAGCGGGTTGCCATGGCGGCATCGGCGGTCGCGGTTGCGGTGCGGGCAGCTTCGGCAGCGGCGGCATCGGCCGTGGCCTTCGCGGTGCGGTTGCTCTCGGCTGTCTCGAGCACCGTCAGGCGATTGCCCAGCGACTCGATACCGGCCAGGATCGCCGCGGCATCACCTGTGGCAAGGGCAGGGGTGGTTTTGGCGGCAAGGGCCGCGACTTCCGCCGCGTGCTCGCGGTCGGCTTCGTTGAGCGCGTTCGTCACGCCCTCGGCATCGCCGGTACGCACCGCGGCGTGAACCTTGTTCTTCAGTTTGTCGAGCCAGTTCATGGGGATGGTTTCCTCGTCTCCGATGGCGCAGGTTGGGCCGCCCCGGCCTTTCATGACGAGGGCGATGCTATTGCCGATGATGGCGGATTGGGACGCGAGACCCGGCTTGTCGGAGTCCTGCGTGTAGATCGCGGTGTAGCTGGGTGACACTTCAGGGGTACGCATGTACGCAGGGTTGCTGGGATCGGTCAGGCGCTTGATGGCGACCGCATCGGTGAACAGCAGGTCGACCATGAGGGCATCGGAATCAGCCCCGGTACCGCGCCTCGGGTTCAGTGCCGTGCCGGTGCTGACCGACTTCGCCATCGCCGGGGTGACGATGTGACCGGGTACGTGGGCGATGGTGACGGGCTTGCCGAGGTAGCTGGCGATAGTCAACGGGTCGAACAGGCTGGCCTCATCCCGGGTGACGTTGACGATACCTTGGGTAGGGTGGGGCTTGATGCCGGTCAGCTCACCAGGCCCGTAGATCAGGGTTCCCGTCCGCATGATCGGCACATCCCGGCAGAGCAGGAAGCCCTCCGGCGTCAGTTCGCGGCGACCGCTGAGCTTTTCGGTGGTGAGCACACGCATGGCCGGGGGCTACCTCAGAACGATGACGCGGCAGGGGATCGAATAGCTGGCACCGATGGCGAGCAGCGGCGCGCTGAGCGCAACTTTAAGCGTTCCCGCAGCAGAACACCATGCGTTGTGAATGGCGTAGCCGTCCGGAATGCCGACGCCAGCGGTCACCACGGGAAACAATAGAACGTTGTCGGAGGTCAAAAGGCCGGTCAAACCGGTAAAAGTGAGCGTGCGGATGCCGGCGACAATGGCGATCACGGCGTTCTGGGCGATGGTGACGGTGCCGATGGTGACAAGCGGGGAGGGGCCAGCGGCAGGCGGATGGGCGGCCAGGTAGGCCGCGACGGCGGTGGCAACCTGAGCATCCGTGGCGTTGTTCCCGCTTGCCGGTGGGTGCGCCGCGAGGTAGATGGCGACCTGCGCGGCCACCTGAGCATCGGTGGGGGCCTGACCGCCAGGCGCCGGGTTGGCGACGAAGTAGGCGGCAATCGCTGCCGCCATCGCGTTCTTGCCCATGGGTGCCACGACCACGCGCGGGGCCATCAGGCCACCCCCTGTGCGCCGTAGAACATGACGTTGAGGATCGCACCGGCTGTCTGCCCGATGATCATGAAGTTGCCGCCGCTCACGCGCGCGTCATAGGTGAGCGTTTCCCCGATATCGAGCGGTTGGCCGAAGGTCGTGGTCGGCGTGCTGCCATCGTCACAGTAGCGCGCACCGTCGCCTTCCATCTTGAGCTGGGCCAGCACCACCCCCGGAAGGATGGTCGAGAGGCTGACCGGCGCGGTAGTCGATAGCGTGATCTGGCGGTATCCCAAGGGGATCAGTCGAAGATTGCCGGAGTAATTGCCCGCGGGATCAAACGAGGTGACGGGGACGGAATCGACTGGCCCTAAGGCCGAGAGCGCAGAGGGGACGCGGTTTGCCATGTGTCTTCCATCCAGTGGGGGACAGGACCGTTGCGGGGATTCCCGTAACGGCGTCACCGGTGGCAGGCCGGGCGCGTGAAGGATACAAAAAAACCCCACCGAAGTGGGGCTCAAGTCGAACAGTGCGTGCGGTCGGAAATCAGGCAGTCGGCGCGTTCGGTTCGGTGCCGCCGCCATCGGTCGGGGCAGCCGGATCGTCGGCACCCATCTGCGCGGTCGAGTCGGTGACCTGGGCGCGCAGGGCGTCGATCTTGTCGGCAGCGGCAGCGAGGCGAGTCTCGATGTCAGCGGTATCGCCACCCGTGTTCGCCACGGCAGCCGCGAGCTGCTGAATCTCGGCGGAGATGGCAGTCAACTGGTCATTGATGTTCGTGCCCAGCAGGGCAAGCGAGGATTCGAGGCGCAGGGTTGCTTCGTTCAGGGCCATGAGCTGTTCCTTGAGGTGGTCGATGCCCAGAAGGGCTCGGAAGAAATTGCGAAGATTCATAGGCTTCACCGTGCGCTGGTGCGCCTGGGAATGCTACGCCGTTGCGGCGTTATAGGGGAGTGATCGAGGCGTGCCGGTTAGGATTGTCCGGCGTCAGTGTTGATGCTTGTATTGGACTCTTTCGGGAGCCACAGCCCTGACCCATTTCGAATTCGTTGGCGTCACCTTAGCGAGGTGAGAAAGGCCCTAGTCCGCCCTTCGCATTGGCTGATCAAGCCAATGGCACAGCCCATGCGTCGCCGAGGCCATCCTACATCGGGATGATCGGCTCTGCCCAGCACCGGCAGTTCCAGATGGTGCCCGGATTGGCATGGATGCCTGCCGCGATGTCAGCCACAGGCGGAGTGGCGTAGGCGAAGACCTTGCCGTTGAGTATCTTGTGGTCGTGCCGAACGTCGCTGTCGCCAACCGTGTGCCAGATGTATTGCGTGGCGCCGGCATACTCCGCGCGTGCCTGCGTGAGGTTGGCCTGAGCCCGAGCCACCTCCGTCCGCGCAATCAGGTTCGCCCGCGACTTCGTAACCTCGCCGGTCTCCATGAGGGTGGCGGCGATCTGGTCGGCACGCTGGCCTTTGATGACGCCCTCGATCGCCATCTTGTTGACGCGCTCCGCGGCCTTGGTGGGCAGGGAGGTGATGAGGGCGACCTGTTCGGCTTGGAGCTTTCGGTACGTGGCGCCGGTGGGTGCGCCCTGAATCTCGGCCTCGAGCAGGCGGCTGATTTCCTTGCCGCGCGCGTACCACTCACGGCGGTCGATGCGGTCGACATCCCGGATCATGCGGTCGGCGACACCAGCGGCCCAGCCGGTGAGGGCCGGGGCGTAGGCCAGCAGGGATTGCACGATGCCGGGGACGTAGGACGACGGTGGTTCCTCGGGCTTGACCTGGCCGTTCACTAGCTCGTCGATCTGCCGGGCGACCTTGCGGAGCTGGACGGCATACCAGCGCTCGACGGGTGTGGTGCGCGGCGCCTTGAAGCGCACGACACGATCACGGTCCGCGGTGGCGAGGCGCTGGCTCACGCGTCAACCTGGGCCGGGGCTTTGGGGTTGGCGGGATCGACTTGGCCGGGCTCGGGCAGCGGAGCGACATAGCCGGGCTGAAGCTCCGGTGGGTCGTTCTCGGCCTCGGTAATGTCTTCGTCGGTGATCTTCGTGCCGCGCCCGGTGATTTCGGACAGGGACTTCAATTCCGATAGCGTGGTGGCACGGCTGATGATGCCGCTGCCTTCCAGTGTGTTGAGGGTCGTGGCGTCCTGCTGGAAGATCTTGGACTTGGTTTCCTCGCTCATCGGCGAAATGTCGCGGAAGTTGAAGCCGAATCCTTCTTCCGGTGGACGGCCCATGACGGAACGGTGCATCACGTCAAGCGTGCGGGAGAGACCACGGCGCAGCCGGCGCTCCTGGTTCTGCTTCAGCATCCCGACCCAGAGGTCCATGTCCAAGTCGCCATCGGCGTTCAAGCCGCTGGGCGCCTGCCCGTAGAGGACGGCCATGGGAATCTCGGTGACGGCGGCATAGTCCTGCTTGAACGAGGACAGCACACTATCGAGGCCAGAGAAGGCATAGGAAAGCCCCTCAAACTTGTCCTTGGCGTCCAGCATCGTGACGCCTTCCAGCGTCTGGGTGACCCGCATGTTCTCGACCTGCTTCATCAGGGCTTCGAACGCGGGGCCACCAGCGGCCAGGATGGTACGAAGGTTTTCGATGCTGACGGTACGCAGGTGTGCCTTGTGGATGAGCTGCGCCGTGCCTGCCGTGGCGGTGTCCAGATTGATGAGGCGGTCGTACCAGACCTCGACATAGGAGGCGTCCCAGCCCTGCTCGTACAGGCGCTCGCGATAGGGCAGACGGGCACCGCCGTAGCGGATGACGCGCGTGTAGTGAACCCGCTTGCCGCCCAAGGGGTTGCCATCGGCGAGGATGTCATAAGCCACCGGCAGGCCGAAGTCCGGGCCGTACTCGGTGATGATCTGCTGGACCGGCTGAAGCTGCCAGCGATCGAAGGTGGCGAAGCCCTTGAACTGGTCCTTGCCGATGGTGTCGGGGTTGAGCGGGGTTTCCAGCGACTGCCCGTCGATCAGCATCACGTTCAGAGCGCCACCGAACAGGCGACCCCAGCGGAGACCGTCGCCAATCTCATCCCAGATGCCGAGGTCATCGAAGGCCTGCATCAGTGGGTCGAACTGCTCCGGGTCGTCCTTGGTGGTGAGGTCGATCCCTTCCCGGGTCATGTGGTCGGGTACGGTGTCGATCGCCTTACGCATCAGGCCGGAACTTCGGTACATCGCGTTCAGTTCCAGCCAGTTCCGGGTCCGGTTGCGCTGGCTTACGTAGGTGGCACCGCCTTGGAGGTTTGAGGCATTCGCCCCCAGCCTGGCGTTGAAGTTAGCGAAGCTGTCGGCCGTGACGAGCGCCTTCGGTTCGGCGGGGGCAACGTTCTCGCGGGCCATGGGCTTCTCGATGGTGGGTTAGGACGCTTCGGCCAGACGCTCCCAGATGGCGAGCGGATCGCTGCCGGGCTGCGACCGAATCATAACGGCGTCGGCGAGGTTAGGCGAACGGGTGCCCTTGGGCGCCTTGTCCACCACGTACTTGCCAGCGGTGTTGCGCCCGTAGGTGGGCTGGGACAGCTCGATCATCAGCTTGTCGAGCTTGGGCATCGCGCTGGACAGGGAGATGATTTCGTCCTTGTCGTAGGGTTCACCGGTGACCACTGCGCGGTAGGTGTTCCGGAACAGGATGCGGAGGCGCCACCAGGCTTGGGCCTTGGCGTTGGGGAAGGTTTCCTTGTTCACCCGGCCCTCAATCATCTCGCCGGTGGGGTCGATCACCTCGCCGCTGCCGCGCCATTCGCTGAAGTGCACGCGTCGCTGACCCTTGGCCCGGCGACCCTCATTGATGACCCTCGCGTCACCGCGGACACCACTACCCAAGCCATCAGCATCGGCAATCACCGAATCAATGGCGCGCTCGTCACAGATGCCGAAGACCTTCAGGGTGGAGTCGTACAGGTCGCCTCCGACACCGGACCACTCGTCCACGAAGTCCACAAGGATGCCCACGCCGGCCGCGAAGCCCACGGTGTCCTTACCCTCGTCGGCGGGGTCCATGGCGCCGGTACGCTTGCCGGTGGGCTCGATGCCCAGCTTAATATGCGCGTCTACGGCGGCCTGCACCCACGCGGAGGGGATGAGTACGTTCTCGGCCATCGCCGCATAGGAAAGGTCCAGTTCCTGGGCGACCACGACGGCCTCAAGGTCCTCGACCTGCTTGGCGTACCACGCCTCGTCCTTGCGCGGATCGTCGCGCCAGTGCGCTGTGAAGATGCGCGCCTTGGGGTAGCGCTTCCGCTTCCGGGCGAAGCTGTTCTCCGGCCCGTTAGGGCTGCTGACGTCGATACGGCAGTTCGTCGTCTGGGAGAGGGCGGCGTCTACGCTGTCCTGCTGTTCGAGGTACGCGGATTCGTCCACGATGTAGGCAGAGGCACGACCACCGCGGCCGATGTTGTCGCCCGCCTCGCCAATCATGCTGGACCCGGTGCCGAGGAAGTTAATTCGCATGTGGGGCGCTTCGTACTCGCCCTTGAACTCGGCCGGCAGGTTGTCGAGGAAGAACCGGGCTTTCCAGAACAGGGACTTGTTGTCACCGATCTTGTCGACGAGCTCCGCCTTGCGACTGCCGTACCCGAAGGTCAGGCCATGCCGGAACAGGCAGAGGGTGGCGCCGACGCACACGGTCAGCCAGGAGAAGCCCATATCGCGCGACTTCTCGGCCAGCCAGTTTTCCCGGGCCTGCCAGTGCTGCATGAAGCGCTCGGCGAATTCCTCCTGCTTCGGGAACAGTAGGAAGGGGACGGTGGTCGGCAGGCCAATCTCGGCGTTGCGGGGGTCATAGGTCATCCCCCAGTCGGTGATGAACTGGCCCGGGTTGTCGGCATAGAAGGCGCGCAGGCCAGGCAAGAGGTGGGGGTTGGCCCGGATCTTCTGCAACCGCGACGCGCGCCAGGTCAGCACCGCATGCCAGTCGGGGTTCTTCCAGTCGAACGCGAACGGGACAGGCATCAGGCCGCCTTACGCGATCGCGGCCATGGCTGGTACTGCCATGTCACCCGAGCGATGAGGCTATCCCGCAGGCTCACGGTCACGGCATAGCGACACCGGACGCCAGGGCGAAGCGGCGACCGATTCATCACGACCCGGACGCCAACTACCTCGTGGTAGGTCTCTGTCTTGGCGTTGAAGGCAATGTCACCCACTTCAGGCGCCTGATCCCCGTACCAGTCCACCCGCCATGTCTTGCGCTTGCCGTGCATCAGTTATCCCACATGGCAAGGCCACCATCTTGTTTAGGCTGGCTCACTGGTTCACCCACCAAGGGTTCATGTGATTCGAGGAAGATCGCGCAAGGACCGAGCCCGCAGTGCGGACAGGTTCGTGGATAAGCAAACCCGCGAAGGCGAAGCGCGGTCGAACACCTCACCTGCATACCCGCCCTCTCGGCACTGGTCATCACCATCAGTCGTCGCCTTCCATGAGCTGCCGGTATGCCGCCGCTGCCGCAATGGGGTCCGTAGGCAGGGCAAAGGTTGCCGTGACGGTCGTGCCATTGATCGTGGCGTCCGTTTGGACCGGGCCGCCGTCCTTACCGGTGAGTTCTACCTGCTGCACCGCGCCGAACTCGTTACGCATCTTGCTGCGCGCCCAGAGGTCGATTGCCCGGTCACTCGGGGGGACGTGCACCATGACCTTCACGCGCTTGACCACGCCCTTCACCACTACGATCCGTTCTTCCTCGTAGCTGTATCCGGTGGCCTTGGCGAACAGGGAGCCCTTAACGCGAGCATTGGCAACCGCCGCAGGGATCTTTAAAGATTCGGAAAACTCTTTGTGCTTCCGAGCATAGCTACGTAACGTCGTGAGTCCTATACCAATTTCCTCGGCGATCTCAATTTCGATCGCACCGAGCTTCGCCATAGCCTTGGCAACCACACACATCGACTTCTGGTACTTGGTCGGTCGTCCGCCGCCTGGGTTTCCCTTGGCAAACTGGTTGCCCGCTGGGGCGCCTCGACGTTTCTTCGGGGGCTCGGCCTCGGGAGGCGTCTTGGTGTTCTGGCGTGCCATCAGCCTTTTGCCCCATCAACGTCAGCCACAGCACCCACCACGGCAGCGGAGGATGCTTCCCTGGCCTCCCTATCGGTTTCGGCTTGGCGGTCCATGGCGAGGCGCTGGCGGTCGTCGGCCATGCGCTTGGCGAGCCGTTGGAGTCGAAGGGCCTCGGCGGTGGGTTGCAGGTTGGTCGCGATGACGACAGGGGTACGGTGGCCTTTCATACCAACTCCCCGAGGTTGCGCGCCTTCCACTCGTCCATAGGCATGGGGTTGGGAACCATGTCAGGTCCGACGTTATTCGGATATGTTCCGCCAGCCCATACCGTTTCCACATCTGGCCCGAGGCTTGCCATATGGTCTAGTGGGACCGGAGCGACGAACATGCACGGCTCCCCTCGGGTGGCTTTGATCGCCAGTTCCTGGGTCGTGAAGATGCCGATCAGGCAGCTAATGAGGGTCTTGGGGTTGACCTCCTGAACGAGCCACACATGAGGCGTGGTGGTTGGCAGGACGGACGGGTCCCAGTGCGGGATATCGCTCATGGCGGAATTCTCGGATAGTTGGCAGTGCTGCCATCCTACTCCGTGCCTTCGGGCATAAAAAAGCCGACCTGTGAAGATCGGCTCGGGGCCTAGCCCCTGCGAACAAGCGATTTAGACTTGCTCGGTGTGGTGGGTCGATCTTAGAACAGCCCGTGGCCGCGGACAAGCCATACGATCAGCAGGATCGCCAGGACGACGCCCACGATGCCGGACGGGCCGTACCCCCAGGCCGACGAGTAACCCCAAGTGGGCAAGCCGCCGATCAGGGCGAGGATGAGCACGATGATCAGGATGGTGAACAGCATGGCGGCAGCTCCGAGGGTGAGGTGGGTGGATGGTTGCACCTGAACCGTGAAGGACTTTTCACGGAAAGTCAGGAGTTACCTCGTTGCCTTCGGAGTCGACGAAGATCGCCCTTGGCATTGGCGTAGCGAGGATCAGCTTCACCCATGCCACCCCTTTCAGGGTCAACCGCCAACAACCTGTGTCCACTCGCATGACATCCTGCATGGCGAAGTCGCCGCAGAAATCCCTCTCTGTGTCATTTTTAGGCATAGCCCCATCGGGATGGCATATAGCCCTGAGCAGTAGTTCAACCTGAAGCGGCGCCACTAGTTCTTCTCCCGCTCGGCCATCATGGCGTCGGCGATTTCGCCGCACATGGTCGCGACGACATCAGGAATTTGCATGCGGTTTCCTTGCGCATCGGTGTAAGTCCGACCTTCCCTTTCGTCTTCGAAGCACAGCTTCAGGCAACCCGGAAGGGCGGCAAGCGCGAACTCGTCGCGCAGGTCTTTGGGTTTCATAGTTAGAACATCCTGTCGATGATTTCGATGAGGTAGGCGGAATTGACCTTCGCCGGGTCTTTTTCCTTCAACTTGGCGATGACCTCGCAAAAGTAGGCGCAGTCGACGCCGGTAAGCTGGTCCTGCAATACGGCGATGTCTGTTAGGTCCAAGGCCGATATCTGCATCACGGCCTTGAGTATCTGGCCGGCGTTGACCGTCCAGCCGCGCTTGATGAACTTCCGCAGGCGGATGATGGAGCATACCGGGTATTTACTGCCCACATATACCAGTTCGCGGGCAAGGATCGCCTCAAGGGCTGCCTGTCGAAGCACCAGCGCATCGTTCCAGCTTGTCCAGTAGTTGGTGCAGTGCACGAAGTCATAGTTTTCGTGGATCGTGTCCGGCTCGCCGTAGAATCGAAGCACGATCTGAACGCGGTCGCTCAACGTGATGGCGTTGGTGGACAGGAAGACAGGACGGAACGGCGGCTTTCCATCGGCCTGCTCGGCGACCTCTTGGCTCGCATCAAGCTGGTCCTGAATGTCGCCAGGATCGTCCATCACCTCGGCCACGTAAGCTCGGGCCTCGCCTTCGGGCTGGGCCTCAAAGTATTCGTAAGGCTGGGCCGAACCATCTTCGCTGGCGATGCCTGCCGACTTCACCACGATGCGGATACGATCATCCGAGTCGTCCACGGTGATGGCACACGGAATGCCTTTCTTCGATTGCGGCTGGAACCGCTCGACGTAGTAGTTCGCGACGACCAAGGCCGACTCGCGCGTCTTGAAATAGACATCGAAGTCGTTGACCGGCTCGTTCATCAGCATGGAGGCAATGGCGCCACCGGTCACGATGATGTTCTGAGCGGCATGCTCGCGAAGCACTTCGTCCTCGATGGTGGCAAGCCATGCGTCTATCTTGGCGCGAATGATGCTCTTGATCGTTTTGGCTTTCATGGGATTCCTATAGCGCCGATTCGGCGCGAATGATGGCTTGGGTCCGAAACACCGCCTCAGCGTGCCACAGGCGGAGCGTGTCGCGGTCGTAAGGTGGCTTGATCTTGTGGCGCCCATCCACGATCGCGTGGCATGTCGCGCAACCGTAGGCACCCAGCCAGTCTGGTGGCTTCAACCCCGCGCCACTGAGGCCAGCGAGGCGGTAGTGGCACAGGACGACAGTGTCTGTGGTGCGCTCGCAGTAGCCTGGCACGCGGATCTGGCATTCCTGGCCCTTGGCGGCCTGCCTCGCATTGGTGGTATTGGGTCGACGTGAGGCTTTCTTGGCGGCTTTGGCGAGGCTGTCGGGCAGCGGAGGTAGCTTGGGCAGCGGCTGCAGCGTGGTGCTCGATACGAAACCTTTTTCCACCATGTAGTCGTGGTAGGTCTTCGATGTGGATCGAAGTGGGGTTTTACGCTTGAGTTCGGCGCCGCGCTTCACTTGAAAAACCCGCTCAGAATGTCAAACAGGGATATCCGAACCACGTATCTACGCCCCTTGTAATGCCGTACCACTCGCATGGTTTTTGTGGTCGGAATAGCGATCGTCATGTGGATCGGACCTGGTTGCGCCCGACGCCATCCATCAGCCAGCGCTTTACTCAAATCGTTCAGCATTTGCGCAGGCGATTTCGTCTCATAGACAGGATCGGTCGTAGGGATAACCGAAGGCTTTGGCGTACCCAAGCCATACATCAGCTCGTACTTGTTCATGCCTTCCTCGCTAAGAAGTGATGGGCCTTTCGACCCATCGGTTTTACGGATTGTGCGTCGGCTCGACCCAGCCCGAATCGTATGCGGCCGGCGTCTTGGTCTTGTCGATCGTCTGCTCGTTCGTCCAGCCAGCGGGACGGGATGGAATGCGCGCACGATAGCTGTCCGACACGACAGGCTGCCCATCCATACCGATCAGGCCCAGCTTCTGGCAGGCGTCGATCTCCTGGGCGGTGGCTGTGCACTTCTGGAACCAGGCCATGGCGCGAAGCTTGGCGGCTGCGTCGGCAAGCCCGACCTGAGCGGCATCGGCGGCAAGGGCCACATAGACGCCGGCATCGCGGCGGGCGTTGCAGCGAATGGATTCGGTAGCGTTGCCCTTGGCCGCACTGAACCACATCGTGGCGATCCCGCCCTGCGTGGTGTTGGCGCAGTTTTCGTTTGAGAAGCCTGCCGCAGCTCCACCGAGCGACAGCGGGGCGACCTGCTCAACGCGCTGATGACCGTAGTCATAGCGCATGTGGTCGGCGCCCTCAAACGTGTTGTTGAGGCTGACGCCGTTGTTGCTGGCCCCTGCGGAGGCACCGGACTGGACGGCGGTCTGGCTGGTCGAGGTGACCTGAGCAGCAGCCGGAAGCGAAGCCGCGGCGATAAGCCCGGCGAGAAGGTAGCGGATCATGGGTTTTCCCTGGCAGTGAAGTGATGCGGTTTTGTCGGGACCGCGAACCCGTCAGGCTAGCCGCTTAGTGGCCGAACGAGATACCCGCACCGAAACCGGCGCCGATCTTGCCGAACTGGCCGATGGCCGCCGCGTTGGTATCGGTGCCCTGCGCGGCCGATCCGGTACCGGTGGCGCTGCCGCCGACGTGGGACTGCGCGGCGCCGTTGCTGTAGCTCGAGTTGTTGGTGAACGTGGTTACGCCGTTGCTGTCGATCGCGCCGCCCGCATTGGCCGAGCCGCCACCGTTGGAGTTGGCAAAGCCCGACGCCTTACCATTGGAATTGACGCCGACCGAGAACGAGGAACCGCCGACCGTGGAGCTGGACGACTGCGCGGCTACCGTACCGGCGTAGCCTTGGGCACCGACGGATCCGGAGTAGGACGACGTGGCGGATGCGGCGCCGGCGACGAGGAACGAAAGTGCGATGGCAGTGATGAAACGCTTCATGTGTGTTGCTCCGAAAGCGGGGCAGAGAGATAACCGGCAGAGCGCCCCTTAATACCCTGTCGATTTGTGTGAAAAGTGGCCCTTCGACATTTCGGCTCTACTTGCCTGGTGTGGAAGTTGCCGTTAAAAAAGTGCCGGTCTTTCCCGGCTGTCCGTCAGTTTTCTCACCCCTGCAAGGTGTGTATGCGTTGGGCCGGCACTGATCCCCGGCATACCGTCGAGTTCGCTTGACGGCCCTCAAACCCTGCGCATCAGCCTGCGCATTCCGATCCATACAAGTAAGGCGGCTAGTCAGGGGGTCGAGCCGACTTGTCCGTATTCTTTCAACGGTGAGCTGATTGCCTTCAGCGCTAACCGCCTTACTTGTGCCCCTTATTACGCGAAGGGACCACGCGGCGAGGATGATCGCCTCACTTCTACCCGACCTTTGCCTTAACGTGGCACTGACTGTCGAGTCTCCCCACGACGGCTGCCAGGGGGCTAGCTGCCGTGGAACGAACTATGCGCTTGCAATCCTATGAATGCAATACCCCGCGATCACTTTTTTACGCAGAGGGCTTTGAACGCATTGTTGTGGGCGCGGATCTTCACGAGAAGGGAGAGCGGGGCGGCTTGGGCCTCGGCTTCCGTGAGCACGATCAGGCTGAAGGCCGTGCAGCCCGTCGTGCTGACCACAGGCGGCGCCACAGGCTTCACGGGCTGGCATCCGGCAAGTAGGGCAGGGACAGCGGCCGGAAGGGCAAGCGCGATCAGCCAGACGGCGAGAAGGCGGCGTGAGGGCTTCATGGCTGAATCTCCCCATCGGCGCGCATCTCGGCGATCAGGGCATCTTTGCCCTTGTCGCCCGAGGCGCTGGCCTGGTTGACGGCAGCGACGCGAATGGCAGCGGCTTCCGTCTGAGCCTGTCCGGCAGCGGTGGCCATCTCGGTAGCAACGGTAGCCCGCGTGGTGGCCTCGGTGACCGTCTTGGCCTGCGCCACGGCGGCATCGGTCTTTCGGGTGCCGATCCAGTGGCCGATAAAGCCAGCGATAAGGCTGACGATGAGCGCAGCGGCGCCCGCGATGGTAGTGATCATTCGGTGTGCCTCCGTACTTCGTTGCGGATGGTGTCGATGATGAGTCCGCCCTGAAGCCGAAGCTTCATCAGCAGGCCGAGCCCCATGAGGCTCATATCCAGGTAGTGGCCCAGCGTTGCCCAATCGGCAGGGATGTCGTCACGGAACGCCTGAAGGGCAACCTGAAGGGCAAGAGCGGCGGCCCAGAACTGCGTGGAATGCTCTTTCCAGAACGCGCGAGTGTTGGTCACCCATCCGGAGGTGCGGATGCCGATCGACTCGACGAAATCGCGGTCCACCACATCGACGGGCTTGATGTCCGCCACGGTCGGGCCGGTGGCTTGGTTCACCGTTGCCGCGATGTTTTCGGCAACTTGCGCGGCGACGGAGAGTCCCGGCCCCGCGACGACTATTTTATCGGGAGCCGGGATATCCATGGCTTACACCTCGGGGTCGGTTTCGATGGCGGGCGGGTCGAGCTGGTCAGCGGCGGCGCGGAGAAGGGAGGCCTGTTCGGCGAAAGTCATTTCCTGGCCTTCCACCCGAACATCGAACTGCGGTGAATCCTGCACGGAATTTTCGGCCATGGTGGATTCCAAGCCTTCCCGGCGCGGGCCGTGGCTGATGATAGTGATAATTGTCAAGACGGGGTTCTCCGTGAGATTATCGAATTCGAACTAGGAGGATGTGATGAAGCAAAGAAGGGTTGTCCCAGATCAAGCGTTTTTACATGCCCACATCCATTACGACCCCAAAACCGGATCTTTCACCAGAGCCCGAGATTGTGGGAAGTGGAAGACCGGCCAAGCCATGGGGACAATATCAAAAGATGGCTACCTGAACATCAACATTAACTACCAGATATTCCGTGCTCATCGGATCGCTTGGACCTACATGACCGGCGAGCAGCCGCCCGAATATTTGGACCATGCCAACGGCCTCCCTTTGGACAACCGCTGGTGCAACATTCGGAAGTCGAGTCAGGCAGAGAACCTTTTCAACAAGCGCGGTCACAGAGGCAGCGTTACAGGTTTGAAAGGTGTGAGCCTAGATAAGCGGTCAGGGCGTTACAGAGCACGGGTTCAATCTAACGGTGCTGTGGTGTTTGAGAAATTTTACGATACGGTCGCGGAAGCAAAAGCTGCGCGGGACGCTGCGGCTAAAGTCTTTCACGAATCCTTTTTCCGATCCTGAGGCGGCTGCAAACTTGGGGCTTGCTGGTAGATGGCCTGAAGATACGCGTTCAGGTCGTCGATTTCTTTCGCCTGGTGAAGCATCCACATGCCGCCGAACATCATGGCGACCATCATAGCGGTGCAGCAAATGGTCGAAATCCACACGGCGATCCACGCTGGGCCTTTACCTGCATCGATGGTCACCGTGGAGTTGCCATTCGTTCCGCCGTGGAATCGCGTGATGCCAGCGATAGACGACTTCAGGCCTCCCAGCGCATCCCGAAGCTGATTGATTTCCTCGGCCAATTCTTCCGGCAACGGCTGGTGATCGGTCTCGCGTCGGCTCATAAGTCGTCCGGATTGGGGTCAGTGGCGCGGCGCTTGCCGCCGAGACGTTCATCGATGCGGGTAAGAACATGCTCGACCCGATCCAGTCGGTTGTCCAGCTTCTCCAACTCGTTCTGGAATTCCTTGATATCCGCCGCCGCCATGCGCTGCTCGACCATCTGAAGCTGCATCTGGTGCAGGGCTTCGTCGATCTTTTTCAGGTGGTCGTCGTGATCCTTGGCCTTGGCCTGCCACTGCTTGGCGATGAAAAGGATGATCAGGATGAGCCCGGTGCCCAGCCAGGTCAGGAAGTCTTTGGCCTCGTAGCCGAACATCGTCAGGTCGTCCACGTCATCGGCGCCATCCCGGTACGGAAGATGTCGGCGATATCGACGATACGGTCGCGCTCCACGTCCGTGCTCGCGGAGCCGGGCCAGTGGGACTTCAGCAGGACACGGGCACCTTCATCCCAGCGGTTGGCTTTAACCGCTATCCACAGCTTGTCCATGCCCAGTAGAGAGGGCAGGCCGATCACCATGGCGACATGGACGAGGACGGCGATACGCATGCTGCCCAGGTTGGGGTGCTGAAGGGCGCGCAGCCGCAGGGCGGCCAGATACGATGGCACCGTGTTCTCGAGCATCACCTTCATTTCCGGCTTGCTGACGGCCTTGGTTTCGGCGATCCGCGAGAACTCAGCGAGCATGCGGCCGTTGACCATGGACGGCAGATGGGAGAAGGGCGGATAGGCCGGGATCATTTCCATGACGTTCACAGCCGCCTCCGCGAGCTGGCGATCAAGGGTCTCAACAAGCGCGGCATCGTGGTCATCAAAGCGGTCGACCTCCGTCACGGGGCAGTTCCGGAAATGGCGACACAGGCCAGGTCATAGGCCTGGTGCCATTTGGCGCGGAGGGCAGCGCGGGCCTGGGCATTGCCGCGGGTGAAGGCGCCGGGGCGCCAGACGTTGACGTAGGTGGCAAAGGCTCCATCGGCATCGCCTAGCACGGCCAGGGGGGCGGCATCGGTCCAGTAGAGCAGCCGGGCGAGCCCTGCGGCCAGCACGTCGTCATAGGCCAGCGCGGTATAGACGGCATCGATCGTCGGCGGGACTTCGCGGAGATTGCAGAGCATCGCCGCCTGATCGCGGGATGCCGGGTGGGTCATAACACCCTTGACCCCGCCGCCTTTCTCGTTCTGCCAGAACCCGCGTGCCGGGCCGCCGTTGTACTGAAGCCGAGTCCGGTAGCCGTCCGACTCCTGATACCCCGTGGTCAGCACCTGAACCAGGGCATTGGGCCTGCCCATCTTTGCCGGCAGGTAGGACAGCGCCGGCAACAGGGCCTCGCCCAGGACGGTTTTAGGCTCGGCGGGTAGGGCAAGCTGGCATTGCATGGCGGCGTCCGTTGGCGGGCAATGGGCGCAGGATACACCGGGAGGGGTCGCGGGGCCTCTAGCCCGCACTCACGCCATTCGCACGGATAGCCGCCTGCCAGGCCAACCACATCACGTCAGCGTCGACACCGAGCCCGCACAGGAACCCCTTTTCCACCTCCAACCTGACCCATGCGTCGTACTTGGCGCGCTGCTCGGTCGATTCCTCAACCATGCTCACTGCCGCCTCCTTTCGGTGGTTCGGGTAGGGGCATCCAGTACACAGGCGGGGAAACGATATCCATGTTCCCAGTCGGGGCATGCCACTCATCACGCATATCCCCATACCAGCTCACTGGATATTCCCACCCATCGTGCTCAATGGGCGGCCAAACCAGCACATCGTCGTCGGTTGGCGGCTTGCATTCGCTTACCAGTTTCCAGTCACTCACCTCAATCCCCCTCGCCGATGATGGCGGTTAGGCTTTCACAGATGGAATCGACAGCGCAGGCGTAGCCAGTTTCCCAGTCGCCGCCGTTATCGGTTTTTACGTCCCTGGCGATTTGCATGGTGTCGATGACGTTTCGGATCGCTTCCACGGGAACAGTCGTCGCGACGACTTCCGAAAGAGGAAGCCCATCCACCACCGCATCGGCATGTTCGCCGTTGACAAAATCGCCGCTTCGATCGCCGGTTGGAAGCGCGATGCATGGCACGCCGGCCACGCCTATGGGAGCATTCCGGACCTTTCGATAACGCTCAGCGTCTTCCACCACCTTGCCCTGGCTGCGGAGGGCGGCTTGCGATGCTTTCTCAGCAATGGGGCGGGAATAGGCTAGGGCCGCAGACAGTCGTCGAGATAGGCTGCGCAGTTCATCAGCCTCAGTGCCTTCGAACAGAGCAGAAGTCTGATCAATCATTGTCACGTCTTCTTGCGTGATAGAAACCACTTCGATTGGTCGGCTACGGAGTGCAGCTTGATAGCCCTCCCAAGCACTGTTAGTCGCTGAGTAGACATACGTTTCGCCAAACTTCGCGGTACTAAAATGTTCTGAATGAGCCCAAGCCTCAAACATCGCGCGATCATCTGTGACGCTGGTGGTCATGGCTTTGGCTCCTTGATAGGGACATATCCCTTCGTGTCGCACACCGAGCACCATTGACGCTCAAGGTTGTATCCGCGACACGCGGGGCATGGGATGTGCCCGTAGTAGAACGACGAATAAAACGGCGAATAGAAGGCCATCACACACCCCCGGCGGAAGGTGAGGCGGCGAGCAACTTGTCCCATACGTGCTGGACGAAGAAATGGCGACCTTGGCGGCTTTCTTCTAGATGCCATGCAAGTACGTCACACATCGGTCTCGGCAAATCTTCAGGCACGAACTTGTGGCCGGTGGGGATGGTGGGTGTGGCGTAGAGGGGTCGGACTTCCTCGAACGGATACCTTCCCTCGGGTTTCGCCTTTGTGATTATTTCCGCCGAAAACGGACTGCAATCGAACCATTCCGTCCAACCGCCTTCCTCGGCCTCACTTGGCTGCAAGTAGACGCGACGCTGCCAAGCCACAACCTCCCCCTGCGCAACGGGCTGGGGCTGGGATAGGTGGGCTTCGATGGCGTCGGCAAGATCAGTGCAGTCACCCGGACGAAGGTGAATGTTTCCGCCATGATCCGGCGCAGCACGCAAGATATCTAGGACTTGCAAAAGCGTGTATGTCATTTCTTCTGCTCCTTGGTGGTGCGGGTGGCGGTCATGCGACTTGCTCCATTGCCTTGACGCTTGACGCGATGGCAATCAGAACATCTCGAAACTCTGGCGGCGTAGCGTTGCGGATCTTCGTCTTATCCTTCCCGCCCACCATCGCCATCATCCCGATGCGCCTGGCCTTCTCGTATCCGTAGCGCTCAAGGGCGACCGGGTGAAGACGCTGCTCAGTCTTACCCCAGCGGAGTTCGGGAAGGTCCTGACGTCGTACTCCGGACACGTAGAGCCACGTAGCCTTGCCAGAGAAGTGCCCGTACTTCCCCTGGTACACGCAGCAGGTCCATGCGTCGTCACCAGCACGAACCCATCCACCCTCGCGTGGTGGCTTGGGAATACCGAACGCCTCCCAGGCATGCGAGTCAGCCGGGTGCTCGATAACACCACCGAACTCAGTTACCGAAGCCAGCGCCGCAGCGAAGCACCCACCATCGTCACCCTTAAGAAACTGGTGGGGCTTGCGTGTCGATCCGTGCCACATGCGACCCCAACGTTGGCACGGCGGGTGGCAAATCACCGGATAGGGCCCGGCATACTTCCTGGCATCCCTCGGCTCGTCCCAGGCATCAATGCCAGGCAGGCCGAAGTAAGTTCCTTCAGATTCTACGTAGAGGGCAGCGATGGTCATCACACCCCATCCTTCAGCGCGTTGCGGGCGATGGCTGCGTGCCATCCGCATCGAAAACCATGGACTAGGATTTCGCCACCGGGAAGACAATCAGCGCAGGCGTGATCTGTCACCTTCTGACCATGCCGAACAATCCAACTAGCCATCTGTTCCACCTCGGCGGTAAGTTCGGCAATGCGGGCGTCTTGCTCGGCTATGTGCTTTTCCTGCCAATCGTAGATACCCATCATGAATCCTCGCGAGGCACTGGGTTGAAGTCGTGATACTTGGCTTTAGCAGCAAGGTAAGCCGCGTGAGCTTCTTCCTCAGTCTTAAAACTTCCGAGGTTTATTCTCTTGTGGTTCACGCAGATCTTTGCTTGAAAACGTTTCTTCCAAGGGACCACGCCGGTTAAGCGATGTTTGTTGTATTGCTTCGCAAGGTTCTGACTGTTCTGCGCGGCTGAGCATTCTCGAAGATTAGCAATACGGTTGTCCGATCTATCGCCATTTATATGGTCAATGAACTCATCTGGCCAGCGTCCGTGTACATACAACCATGCGAGTCTGTGCGCGAAATAATTACGGCCCTTTGTGGAGATTTTTATGTAGCCGTTATCCGTCTTCGGTGCCACACACTTAACGCGGCCATCAGCCATGATCCTTGAGAACAAACCCGTTTCGGGGTCGTATGAAATGCACTCCATAAGATCTGATTGGGTTAGCCCGTCGTTACGCGGCTTCACGATTCTTCCCCCTCGGCACGCTGGAGGGCGGCGCGGGATTCTTCGTAGTGGGACTGACACGCCGCCTTAGCCTCATCATCAGACGAGTACAGCGGAGCGTTACAGGAGTTGTATAACGCCCCTTCGGTACGAATGACGAAGTACCAGCCCTTAAGCGGGCCACGCCAGTCACCACCTGAAGGGTAAACGCTAGCGATTTCCTCATCGCCTACGCGGCCTTTGTGTCCACGAGGGCCAGATCCAACAGCACGCAAGCCGGTCTCGCGAGGATTCTTCTTCCAGCGAATCTTCGGCGACTTCGCCACCTTCAATTTCCTCTCGCTCACTGGCGTGTCCTCAGTAGTCATGTTCTGCTCCTAGCCCTGTGTTGTGGTGAATCCTAAACCTGCAACCATAGGATTGCAACTACCGGGGGATGACCTTGATAGTGCTGGGCAGTTCGGCGAGGGGGATGATCGTCACATCGACGCCAGGCTGATCCCCAAACCGCTTGGACTTGGCGGTCGCGACGACCTGAACGTCGTCCACCCAGGCGATCTTGTTGAGCGCATCTTTCACGATTTTTTCGATGTTGTCACCGTCGGGCTTGATGACCGGCAGCATCTTCAGCAGGGCAATCATGGCGAGCTTCCATTTCGGCCACGCCGGATTGACCATGTGCGTGATTTCCAGCAGCAAGATCACCGGTCCGGTGGTCGGCGGTCCCGTCCTCACACTTCGATACCATAGCGCCACGTTCTGCTCGTAGTTGACAGTCTGGCTCGGCGTATGGTGCTTGATGATCGCCCTGCCACCTTTCCCCTTGACGACTTCACCGTCACGATCCGTCAGCACGCGAGACCTAGCCCGCTGCTTTCCCCGAATCTCCCCGGGGATCGTGAAGCGAATGGCGCCAGGCACGTTCGCCATGCTTGTCAGGAATCGACTCAGCATCGTGTAGGGCGACACCACCACATTCTCCCTAGCCACGCGCCTTCCCCTTGCCACTGAGAAGGTCGACGACGTTGCGCGTGCTCGGGGAGGGCTTGCCCTTGGCGTCCATGGCCGAACGCAGTCGGTCGAGGGTTAGGGCCATGGGCTTGATGCGGTGGATGCCGTGATTGGTGACGGACTTGATGGGCTTGACGGTGTTCATACGACTAATCTCCCTTGGTGCTGGCCAGCGTGTGCGGCATCGTTGAGCCACAGACTTTCGACGCGGCTTCGGGCGCCGTCAGCGTGGGAAGCGCGATCGATACGGTGCCATCCGGCATAAAGCTGATCGTAGAGTTCCGATGGATATCCAGACAAAACGACCATTCCCCGCAAGCCTCGCAAGCCGCTGGCCAGAATTTCGTGCATCTCATCGGTCAGCTCGTGCTTGTAGGACTTTCGGGATAGGTCGTGGTTGACCTTCACTGAGCGAGTCGAGTGGACATACGGCGGGTCAACGTAGTGAAGGGTCTCGGCGCTGTCCTGATGAAGCATCACCGCCATAGCATCGCGCTGCTCGATAACCACGCCGCGCAGTCGCTCGACCAGTGCTTCCGTCGCGTCGGCATAGTTGGCCCAATCGTGTGCCGGCGTGGTGCCCGATCGATTGCTGTTGGCGCGAAACCCAGACAGTTCACCGCAGGCGGCGGCCGACCCAAACCCCTGGAAGCTGCGGAGGATTGTCCGGCGCGCCTGCTCCAACGGTTCGTCAGAAGGCAAATACGAGGCTGCGAACTCGGCTCGGCTAAAGGGAGTAAGGCGAATCGCTTCACGGAGTTCGGGGCCGCGGTCGCGCATCATCCGGAACACATTGACTATCTCGCCATCAAGGTCGTTGTAGACCTCGGCGTAGCTGCGCGGCTTCCTGAGAAGCACGGACCCACCGCCGCCGAAGGGCTCAACATAGGTACGGTGAGGCGGAAGGTGTCCGATGATCCACGGGGCAAGTTTCCACTTTCCGCCGTGATAGCGAACGATCGGGCGACCGACTTTCATGGCGTCCTCGCATTCATCGCGTTGGGTTCGGTGGTGAGGCAGGCGGCCCGCGCAAGGCGACCCATGGCAGTCGGGGTGAGACCGTTGTCGGCATTGCCGTCGTAGACCAGGCGAAGCACCGCGGCTCTGGTGGCTCGAGCCTCATCGTCCGTGACGGTCGTCAGGGCCGAGGCCATGCCGGCACGACTGATGCCCTGTTCTTTGTCGAGCTGTATGGCGGTGGCGAGGCGGGCGATGCTGTCGCAATACGTGCTGGCGCAGGCAATCGCTGGGCCGAGCAGCAGGGACGACAGGACCACAGACTTCACGATTTGCTTGGCGCGGGACTGGCGGACACTCTCGGCCTCACATGCCCGGCACCGCGCGGCCCAATAGCCATGCATGCGGCGGTAGAACTCGGGATCGCAAGGCCAGTACTCCTGGCAACCGGTGCAGTATTTTTCCTCGAACTCCGGCCGGGTCCGAAAGCGCGGGACGCCGGACTTCGTAAACGGGGTGATCGATCCAAGCTTCATGGGACGTCCTGTGAGGTCTTCGGCCGCCCGAGGGCGGCACGGATGCGGGCGATATGCTCGGCGGCGGTCTCGGGGCTAGCCGGGCGGCGCTCGGGCGGTTTCTGTTCTATAGCTGGGAGGATCGGGTCAAGCACTTCACCAGCCAGCACGCGTTTCTTCACGACGTCATAGGCGGCCTGAAGGATCTTGTTCGCCTCGTAGGTCGGCGATCCCTTCCAGTTCCACATGTCGATGGCGCGGGAGACGGCGACGGTGAACGGCTGGGGGTCACGCTGGCCGCGCAGGTAGGCTTCGCACTCGTCGCGGGTAGGGATGTCGAAACAGAACAGGCGGAATTCGGGGGCGCGCGGGGCGAAGCCGTGGCCGCTGTCGCGAAGACGGTCACAGGCCCGCATGACGAGGTCAGGCTCGACACCCCGGATCACGCCCGCCCATTCCTCGCCAAACGCCGTCAGAGCGCGTCCGTCCGGTCGGAGAGGGGTAGGGCCGTACTGGCTGGTCCATTCCCTCCCGTACAGCACGCCCATGCGCTCCCATAGCCGCATGATCAGCGTCCGGCTAACGGTGGCCGAAGGCAGCGCGGAAGGTCCGCTGCTCGTCGTCGGACATGGCCTCATAGTCTTCACGGAGTGCTGCGCGGTTTCGCTCGCTGGCTTCCATGACTTGTTCGTAGGAGGTTTTGGCTCGGCCATTGGTCTTCGGTCCGGTTGAGGTGTCGATGTCGGCGGTCCAGCCGCCGCCGTTGAGGTAACTGGATACGTGGGGGATGGCGAATCCATCAATCCATGGCCGGTGGAATTTCTTGCGCTGGTCGAGGTCGAAGTGAAGTCGGGTTCGCTCGGCCTGTTTATCGGCATCGTCGAGATTGAGCTTTAGCCACGCCTGGTAACCCTTGGCCTTCGTTCCTCCCTTTCCCTTGGGCCAGCAGTCCCAGAATTCTTCGAACTCACGGCTGTACTTCGCGTCGCCGATAACTGGCTGGATCACGGAAATCGAGTTCCCCCGCTTGCGGGGGCTAGGGGGTTTCGTAAGACTCTTTTCTTTCGTGCTGTTTTCTTGTGTTTCGTAAGAGTGACCAGGTTTCCCGTCAGTCGGGGATTCCGTGCGTACGGAAATCGGTATACACGGCTCCAAGTTGAGAATCAGGTCGCGGCCGACAATCCGGTTACCCGCGTCCCTCACAAAATGGTCACTCACAAGGCCGGCTGCCTTCAGCACGCGCATGGCTTCGGCGTAACGCTCGCGACTCAGGTCGAAGTGGTCGCGAAGGTGATTCTTCAGGATTCGCCAGTTCGACGACTTGCTGTGGAGGTACGCCCACAACGCAGTGCGTCGGGGTTCTGGATCGACTGAATCACTGCGGTAGGAAGCTGGGTGTAAGGCGCAACCTGTTTACGAAGCACGGCATCGGGAAGCGCCGCTGCCTGGGCGCGTTCGGCTTCGTTCATGCTGCAACAGCCTTCGGAGCCGGATTACGGTCTTCGATCATGTCAATGCAAATTCGTACGCATTCTTGGCAGATAGCTGCGTCAGATGGGCCCGCTATAAGCGCAGGAGTCGAATCCTCAGAAACACCGCAGTAATCGCAGTGCAGGACGGTTCGGGTTTGGGTTTTTTTCACTAGCACGCTCCTGAATGGAGCGCCGGGGCGATGTTGCATCGCCGCCAAAGGTCGGTATGATCCGGCCTAGCGGAGACGCGCCATCGCCTTGGCGCGTTCTGTTTGGCCCTCGGAGTTCGTCGCTCCGGGGGCTTTTCTTTTTACTCGTCTTTCGGCGTGTAGCCAAGCGCTTTGACAGTCAAGCCCTTGAAGTGCTGGGGTGCCACTTCCTTCAGGTTCGCTTTCCCGCCCTTGGCCTGCGCCATTTCAACGATACGGCGGGCCATCACGGCATCCAGCGGGTCGGTGTCGCTCTTGCGTCCCGTCCGCGTGTCGCCCCAGCGTATCCGCTCGATGACCGGACGGCTGACGCCCAGCTCGCGCGACACATACGAAGCCCCGCCAGCCTGTTCAATCGCTTCTTCTCTGGCCTTGGTCACCTTGGCGGTGAGGCGTGTTACCCATTCGAAACGTTTCATTTGGTGCTCGGCAGCAGTGGTGTTGGGCGGAGTGTGCACCGATCCGGCTATTTGGTCAATCCACGGATTGTTTTTCTTCGCGGAGTAGTGCAAGATGACTCATCCCCGAGCCACTTCGGGGCACATGGGTGAATTCGATGTCCGCACTCGATCTTGCGTTGCCCGCCTGGGCGGCGCCGTACTTTGATGGTCCCGATGCAAAAGGGAAGGCCATCGTCTACGGTTTGCAGGAAGACCTCTATCACCGCACGAAATCGCTGATTTCGAAGTCGTCGCTGGACAAGATCGCGATGACCCCGGCGCACTACCGTTACCACTTGGCTAACCCGGTGGTGCCGACGCGCGCCATGGTGACCGGCTCGGCGCTACATACGGTCGTTCTGGAGCCGGATCTGTTTCCCCGCAAGTTCGTGGTGATGCCCGAGTTCGGCAACATGCGAACCAACCTGGCAAAGGCCAAGCGCGACGAGTGGATCGCGGAGCACGGCGCGGGGAAGACCTACCTCACGGCTGAGGAAATGGCGACGGTGATCGGCATGGCCGACTCGCTTCGCATGCATCCAACCGTGCGTATCCTGCTGGCGGACTTCGAACCCGAAGTGACCATCGTCTGGACGGACGAGGAAACAGGCTTACCATGCAAGGGCCGCATCGATGCGCTGTCGCGGTACGCCGATGGCATCCCGGTCGACATCAAGTCAGCACGCGATGCGTCGGAGTCGGGCTTCATGCGGGCCGCGCACAACCGGCGCTACCACGTTCAGGATTCCACTTATATCGGTGGTCTACGTGCAAACGGTCACACGGCGCGCAACTTCGTCCTGCCCGCGGTGGAAAGTAAGCCGCCTTATGCCGTGGGCGTGTACCAGTTCCGTGCGCCTTCCCTGATCGCCGGTGACGAGCTGCGCCGCCGTGATATGCGGATGCTGGCGAAGTGCCTGAAGGCCGACCACTGGCCCGGTTATACCGAGAACATCCGCGACATCGATATTCCCAACTACGGCCTCGCCGAGGCTGAGAACATGAACAACCTTGACGACGAGGATGACAACGATGAGTGACACCGAAGTTTTACCGGATGGCAAGCCGATGGATACACCAGCCGTCATTCCCGACCGACCCTATGCGAACGACAACCGGGCGCTGTCCGTGTTCGGTAGTGGGCATGGCTTCAGCGTGGCGATGGAAATGGCGCGGATGCTGTCGGAATCGACGATGGTTCCCGACCAATACCAGGCCTACAACCTGAAGAATGGACAGTGGGTCCATAACCCGGTGGGTGTCGGCAACTGCATCGTGGCGCTGGAATTCTCGTCGCGTATGGGTCTGTCACCCTTCACGATCATGCAAAACATGGATGTCATCAAAGGCAAGCCGGGGTTTCGTGGAAAGTTCAACGCGGGCCTCGTGAACCACTCGCCCCTGTTCTCGCGTATCGCTTATGAGTGGCGCAGCGAGAAAGGGAAGGATGAATACGGCTGCCGCGCCTATGCGACGTCAGTGGATTCCGGTCAGGTGCTCTATGGCGTCTGGATCGACTGGAAGATGGTCAAGGCTGAGAAGTGGGACACGAACCCGAAGTGGCACAACATGACCGAACAGATGTTCATGTACCGAGCGGCTTCGTTCTGGGTTAACGCGCATGCCCCCGAACTCACGCTTGGCCTGCCGACCGTTGAGGAAATCGAGGACGTCGCGGTTGTCACGCAGGATCGCCGGGCGAGTGCGCGTGATCTGAACGCGCGTATTCGACATGACCTTGCTGCTGGGGCTGGTCAAGGTCTCGAGACGGACGGGGAAGTTGTCGAGCCTGATCCGGAAGGCGTGGCATTGGAACCTCAAGAAACCGAAACGCCGGCCGATACCAACGAAGCCCCTAGCGGCGTTATCGAACCCTCCACCGAAACCCCCACGACCCGCCGTCGCGCCGGCCGCACTGTCGAGTAAGGACATCACCATGACCAACGCACTTGTAGGTAAAAAGCTGGCGGCTATTCAGATAGCGTCCGACCGTGAAGCGCTTCGATTCATCTGTGAAGATGGCGAGGTGATCGCCCGTTGCTACGGCGATTGTTGTTCGCGAACTTGGGTTGAATCAGTGGAGACGACAGCAATGCTTCCGGCCGTTGTCCTGTCTGTCGACAGCCTCGCTCTACCTGAATTTGATGGCGATAAAGATCCGGAGATTCGCCAGGAGTGGGATGGCGGCGAACTCATCCGGTTTTATGGTTGCAAGATCACCACCGACCGTGGTCACGTCATCATCGACTACCGAAACGAATCGAACGGCTATTACGGCGGATCTCTGGGGTGGCCCGGCGATCTTTTCTACGGCGGCGTCTACGGCCAAAACGTCAGCAACGAGGAATGGCAGCCGCTTTTCTCTCTCACCCCCGAAGGTTAAGGACACCTCATGCGTATCAGCACCGTCACCGCCTCCCATTTCCTGTCCCACACCAGCCTCATCATCAGCATGCCGGCCGAGGTCAAAATGACCCTGATCGCCGGACCCAACGGCGCCGGCAAGTCGGCAGCGGCGCAGGCCATTCGCCTGGCGCTGTTCGGCGAGCCAGTGCGCGGGCTGTCGAAGAAGAACGAACTCTCCGCGCTGCGTCAGCACGGCCAGATGAAGGGCATTGTCTCGGCAGACACCAGCCTGGGCGTCGGCAGCCTGTCGTTGAGCACGGGCAAGCACGAGGCGCCGGCCAACGCGTTGCCGCCCATGCTGGCCTACACGCTCGATCCGGGCCTGTTCTTCGCCGAGCCAGATGCCGGCAAGAAGGCACAAATCCTGATGAAGGCGTGCGGCATCCGCCAGAACAAGGAGCGGATCTTCGCCGACCTGATCGCCATGGGCCACGACGCCGGGCGGGTCGAGGGCTTGGAGTGGGGCGCCGGCTTCACCTTCGCCGAGAAGGCCGCGAAACAGGAAGCCAGCGATGCGCGGGCACGCTGGAAGTTCGTCACCGGCGAAACCTACGGCGACCAGAAGGCGATCGGCTGGACTGCGCCCGACGTGCCGCCCATGGACACGACCGAGGAAGACCTTGCCCATGCCATCAGCACCGTGCAGAAGCGCGTGCAGGGCGCGCAGGAAGCCCGGGCGACCCTGAAGGCGAACGATGCCGCGGCCAAGCGTGCGGAGGCCTCCCGGAAGACGGCGGCGGGCGCGCAGGCGATTGCCGACAACATCGGGACGCAGCGGGACGCGCTGGAACGGCTGGAAAAGGAACTGGCCGAGGTCACCGAGATTGCGATGACGCCGGGCGGCACGGTGGTGGAATGCCCCTGCTGTAACGCCCAGGTCATCGTGCAGGCCAGTGGTCGGCTGCTGAAATACACGCCACCGAAGGGTAACGCGCCGCGCGCCGCCGTCCGCAAGCGTGAACTGGAAGCCGAAGTCGTCACGAAGCGCGGCATCCTGTTGTCGCTGGAAGGGCAGTTGCGGATGGCTGAAGCCGCTCGAGACGCGCTGGGCGATGTACCTGACGCTCCGACCGAGGCCGAGCTTTCCCGGGCTGATGCTGACGTGGCGCGTCATCAAGGTATGCTGGACGAAGCGCAGCAGAAGATGCGCGAACTTCAGAAGCACCAGGGAGACGTCGAGGCCGCCGCCAAACGCACGCAGCAGGCCGCCGATGCCCATGCCGATGTGCAGGCCTTCACCGCACTGGCGGACGCAATTCACGGGCTTCCTGAGAAGTACATCGGCGAGGCGTTGGTGACGATTAACGGCTGGATGGCGGAACTGGTCGAACTCGGGTATGCCGAAGGCTCGCCGGCCATCGTCATGGACCCCGACATGAGTCTTCGTTACGGTCCGACCCTGTATGACCTGGCAAGCGAGTCGGAAAAGTGGCGCATGCGCTTGGCCTTGGCCTACGCCATCGCGCAGGCATCGCAGGTGGGCGTGCTGATGATGGACGAGTTCGATATCGTTCAGCCGTCCGATCGCGGCGACATCCTCGGCTTCTTCGAAGGCAACACCGACGTGCAATCGATCTTGATCGGCACGCTGAAGACGAAGTACGAGCCCGAGGCGGGAGGCCAGTGCATCTGGATGGGCGCATGATTACCGGCGATCCCAAGACCCCGTTCTTTGCCTACAAGCTGTCGCCCACGTATTGCATCACCCGCGTCATCGTCGAGGAAGCCTTGGGCCAGTCCTACTACCGGCTGGAAACCAAAGGCGTCGTGCATGGCGCGGAGCTGCACATGAGCGTGGCCGATGCCATTGCCTCGGGCCGTCAGAAGATCCTCATGCTGGAACGGTCGATGGCGAAGGGGCAAGCGAAGATCAATGAACGCAAGGCGGCGCTGAAGAACGCCGAGAAGATGGCAAAGTCCTAACGACATTTCCCGCGACGAACTATCACCGTCGCTATAACCAACGGAGCATCACCACATGTTCGAAATCACTGAAGGGGACGTGCTGCTGGCACACCTCAATACCCGGACCGAGAAGCATGGCGACGAGGATGTCGGCGCGATCGATCTGAAGATCAAATGCCGCGCGGCGAACACCATCCTCGATCTGCTGGACCCGCGTCTGCGTTCGACGTTCTTCCAGCGCGCGGGCGGCGGCCAGCAGGCGGACATGCATTCGCCGGAGCATCTTCCGCAGCGCGTCTTCCCGCATATCCCGTCGTTCACTTGGGACGACAAGCTGGAAGGCTACACGGCGGTCATCGGTACCGGCCTTGGGCTGGTCAGCGTCACGCTCGGCCAGGTGAAGGTCCACAAGTTCAAGTTCGAACCCGTCGATGGCGGCACGGTCGACCTGACCTACACGGTGAGCTGCAACCCATCCGCCGAGCAGGTTGCCGCGGTCTACCCGCTGAACGGGCAGGGCATCATCCTGACCCTGACGCCGCCGAAGTCGGATGGTGGTGGGGCAGCCAAGATCAAGGACGAGGCGATCCGCCAGCGTCAGGCCGAGGAAGGTCAGCCGGATATCCTCGACGAGCAGGAGAAGGCCGAGAAGGAACGCGCAGACGCTATCGCTGATGCGTGGGAAGGCCAGCCTTCGACCATGGGTGAGTTCGCCCTGCTGCCGCCTGCTGTTGCCGGCGAGCCCGATGTACCGGAAACCGAAACGCTGGTGACGCTGCTGGCCGAGCGCGGTTACGAGATGACGGCCGAGGACATCGAGAACCCGGCCGTGCTGGACGATCCGACGTATGCCGAACTGCTGGCGTACCTGCGCGGCAACGACCCGGCGCCCGATGCTCTGGTGGATTACATGGTGGCCGTATCGTCGCCACAGGAAGACCCGGAACCCGAACCCACCCCGGAACCCGAGAAGCCCGCCCGCAAGCCCCGCAAGGGCAAGACGGTCGACTGACACGGAGAGGGCGGGAGACCGCCCTTTCTTTTGTCCATGGCTGCAATCCTATGGTTGCAATCTTCGGCGGGATGCGTATACTGAACCTGTCCCCGGCGATCGGCCGGGATTTCAAAGGGTGAATGACATGATCGGTAATGACCAGCTTCTCGCAATGATCGAAGCAGCGCGCAATGACGGAATCACGATTCTTGTGACCATGGATGAAGATGCAAAGATCTTCGAAGGTCGGGACTTGATTGAAACCGTTCAAATCCTTGGCTTGAAGGGATGTGGCCCGCTTCCCATGCCTTGCATAACCGCGGCAGAGCGCCTTGCTCCAACATACTGGAGCGCCGTCGCATGATCCGCACCGACTTTCGCGAACTCGACCAGCTTGTTCGCCAGTACCTTAAAGCCGGCTGGTACCCGGCACTGGCTTCCCACGAAGCCGCCATGACCTTCATCCAGCGTCACCGTGCCGAGCGGGCACCGAAGCGCCTTGACGTGCTCAAGGTCTCGGGTCGGATGGCGCTTAACCGGAGCATTGAAGTATGAACACCGAGACGCAGAAGGTGGATGTGCTGGTGGTATGTGAACTGGTCGGCTTTGCCGAGTCGGCACTCGCCTATGTCGATGCAGCGGCAGAAGCAGAGCGCGAACGTCATAAGAAGAACGGCTCCCCAAATAGCCAAGTCATTGCGCAGACG
>Ga0247742_10000239_pt1 | contig 47515 bp, 41 predicted proteins | sample UWRJL208509C2_FD_180944 | JGI IMG/M metagenome (GOLD analysis project Ga0247742, IMG submission 180944) | Plant litter microbial communities from Arlington Agricultural Research Station in Wisconsin, United States - UWRJ-L208-509C-2 | ecosystem: Environmental > Terrestrial > Plant litter >...
ACAAGAACCCGGAAATCGGCGGTCTGCTGACCTTCGGCATTCCCGAGTTCAAGCTGGAAAAGACCGTGCTGAGCAATCGCCGCGAAGTCTTCACCGGCATGGGCATCGAATTCCGCCTGAACACCGAAATCGGCAAGGACGTGTCCATCGAACAACTGCTCGAGGAATACGATGCCGTGTTCATGGGCATGGGCACCTACACCTACATGAAGGGCGGCTTTGCCGGTGAGGACCTGCCGGGCGTCTACGACGCGCTGGATTTCCTGATCGCCAACGTCAACCGCAACCTGGGCTTTGAAAAGTCGCCGGAAGATTTCGTCGACATGAAAGGCAAGAAAGTCGTGGTGCTGGGCGGTGGTGATACCGCGATGGACTGCAACCGGACGTCGATCCGCCAAGGTGCCAAATCCGTGACCTGCGCCTATCGTCGTGACGAAGCCAACATGCCCGGCTCGCGCAAAGAGGTGAAGAACGCCAAGGAAGAAGGGGTGAAATTCCTCTACAACCGCCAGCCCATCGCCATCGTCGGTGAGGACAAGGTCGAAGGCGTGAAGGTGGTCGAGACCCGTCTCGGCGAACCGGACGCCCGTGGCCGTCGCAGCCCCGAGCCGATCCCGGGTTCCGAAGAGATCATTCCGGCCGATGCCGTGGTCATCGCCTTCGGTTTCCGCCCGAGCCCGGCGTCGTGGTTCGAACAGCACAGCATCCAGACCGACAGCCAGGGTCGCGTCGTCGCCCCGGAGCAAGGCCAGTACAAGCACCAGACCAGCAACCCGAAAATCTTCGCCGGTGGCGACATGGTGCGCGGTTCCGACCTGGTGGTGACGGCGATCTTCGAAGGCCGTAATGCGGCTGAAGGGATCCTGGATTATCTGGGGGTCTGAAGACCCCAGCTTCAAGCTACAAGTTGCAAGCTACAAGTCACGGCGCTTGCGGCTTGCAGCTTGAAACTTGCAGCTGCTCCCCTGCGACCAATTGACCCTATAGACAAAAGGTGCAGCGCTTACCGTGCCTTTTGCCTCGCGCTCTGAGAAAATGCCCGCACTTTTTTTCCGGATGCCGACATGACTGCCCTGAAGAACGACCGTTTCCTCCGCGCCCTGCTCAAGCAACCCGTAGACGTCACGCCCGTGTGGATGATGCGTCAGGCCGGCCGTTACTTGCCGGAATACCGCGCCAGCCGCGCCAATGCCGGCGACTTCATGAGCCTGTGCATGAACCCGGAATTCGCTTGCGAAGTCACGATGCAACCGCTCGACCGCTATCCACAACTGGACGCGGCGATCCTGTTTTCCGACATCCTCACCATCCCCGACGCCATGGGCCAAGGCCTGTACTTCGAAACCGGTGAAGGCCCGCGCTTCAAGAAAGTCGTCAGCACCCTGGCCGACATCGAAGCCCTGCCGATTCCCGATCCGCACAAAGACCTCGGTTACGTGATGGACGCGGTCCGCACCATCCGCCGCGAACTGAACGGCCGCGTGCCGCTGATCGGCTTCTCCGGCAGCCCGTGGACCCTGGCCACCTACATGGTTGAAGGCGGCTCGTCGAAAGACTTCCGCAAGACCAAGGCCATGCTCTACGACAATCCGCAAGCCATGCACCTGCTGCTCGACAAGCTCGCGCAGTCGGTCACCAGCTACCTCAACGGCCAGATCATGGCCGGCGCGCAAGCGGTGCAGATCTTCGACACCTGGGGCGGCAACCTCTCGGCGGCGGCGTACCAGGAGTTCTCCCTGGCCTACATGCGCAAAATCGTCAGCGGCCTGATCCGCGAACACGACGGCCGCAAAGTGCCGGTGATCCTGTTCACCAAGAACGGCGGCCTGTGGCTGGAAAGCATCGCCGACGCCGGTGCCGACGCCCTGGGCCTGGACTGGACTTGCGACATCGGCAACGCCCGTGCCCGTGTCGGTGACAAAGTCGCCCTGCAAGGCAACATGGACCCGACCGTGCTCTACGCCAAGCCAGAAGCCATTCGTACCGAAGTCGGGCGCATCCTCGCCAGCTACGGCAAGGGCAGCGGCCACGTGTTCAACCTCGGCCACGGCATCACCCCGGAAGTCGACCCGGAACACGCCGGCGCCTTCTTGCGCGCGGTACATGAATTGTCGGCGCAATATCACGAGTGATCGTTACGGGCTAAAAAAACCGACTTTAATGTGGGAATGTGGGAGCAAGCTTGCTCCCACATTTGTTTTCGCGGACAGGGCTCAGGCCTTCACACTGCCCAGCGGCGGCAACTTCGCCAGTTTCAGTGCCACCAGCAACGCCACCACCAGCAATCCACCAATGAACAGCCCAATCCCGTTCCAGCCGCCGAGGTGCCAGAACACCCCGCCCGCCGTACCAGCAATGCTCGAGCCGGCGTAATAGCTGAACAGGTACAGCGACGACGCCTGACCCTTGGCCTTGAGCGCGCGGCGGCCGATCCAGCTGCTGGCCACGGAGTGGGCGCCGAAGAAGCCGAAGGTGAAGATCAGCATGCCGATGATCACCGCCGGCAGCGGCGTGACCATGGTCAGCGCCAGACCCGCGAGCATCAGCACGATGGTGGCCCAGAGCACTTTGCGCCGACCGAGTTTGTCAGCCAGGGCGCCGATTTTCGCCGAGCTGTAGATCCCTGACAGGTACACCACCGAGAGCAGCCCGACAAAGGCCTGGTCGAGGTGATACGGCTCGGCCAGCAAGCGATAACCGATGTAGTTGAACAGCGTGACGAAGGCGCCCATCAGCACGAAGGCTTCAAGGAACAGCAGCGGCAGGCCGGCATCGCGAAAGTGCATGGTGAAGCCGTCCAGCAGGCTGCGCGGGTGCAGCGAACGGGCGCGGAAGTTGCGCGACTCGGGGAGGATTTTCCAGAACACCGCCGCCGCAATCATCGCCAGGCCGCCGATCACCAGCATCGCCGTGTGCCAGCTGACGAAGTCGATCAGCACGCCGACGATCAGGCGTCCGCTCATGCCGCCAATGGCGTTACCACCGATGTACAAACCCATGGCCAGGCCGATGTGCTGTGGATGAATCTCTTCACTCAAGTAAGTCATGGCCACCGCCGCCAGGCCACTGAGCGACAGCCCCACCAGCGCGCGCATCACCAGCACGCCTTGCCAGCTCGGCATCATCGCACTGGCCATGGTGAACAATGCGGCCGAGAACAGCGCCGCCACCATCACCGGCTTGCGCCCGATGCGATCGGAAATCGGCCCGGTAATCAGCAAACCGATGGCGAGCATGCCGGTGGCCACCGAGAGGATCAGGCTGCTCTGCGCGGCGTTGATCGAAAACTCCCGGGAGAACAGCGGCATCATCGGTTGCACGCAGTAGAGCAGGGCGAAGGTGGCAAAGCCGCCGGAGAACAGCGCCAGCACGGTGCGCATGAACGCCGGCGTACCTTTTTCGATGTAGATTTCTTTCAATTCGGCCACCACATCGTCCAGCGCGGCGGGCGGAACTTCATGGGCAAGGGGCGCGACAGCAGTTTTCACTTCAGACCTCGGAACGGGTAGCCGGTCAGGCAATGAAAAAAGCATATAGCTGGCTAATGATTCAATCCAATATATTATTCGACCTGTTTGATAGGTTTAACGACTCAATGGGGTTTTCATGGAATTACGTCACCTGCGCTACTTCATCGCCGTTGCCGAAGAACTGCATTTCGGCCGCGCCGCACAGGTGCTCGGCATCTCCCAACCGCCTTTGAGCCAGCAGATTCAGGCACTGGAGCAAGAAGTCGGTGCGCGTTTATTCGAGCGGACCAATCGTCGGGTCGAGCTCAGCGAAGCCGGCCGACTGTTCCTGGAGGAGGCGCGATTGGTCCTGGCCCAAGTCGATAAAGCCGCCGATGTCGCCCGCCGCGCGCAACTGGGTGAACTGGGCGAGCTGAAAATCGGCTTCACCTCGTCGGCACCGTTCAACTCGACCATTCCCCAGGCGATTTTTTCCTTCCGCCAACGCTTCCCGGCGGTGCACCTGAATTTGCGGGAAATGAGCAGCACCCAAGTGGCGGATGCGCTGGTGGACCAGTCGATCGAAGTCGGCATCATGCGTCCCCTCGGCCTGCCGGATTCCCTCAGCGTGGTCGAACTGATGCGCGAACCCTTGGTGGCCGTGCTCAGCTCCAAGCACCCGTTGGCGTCGGGCAGCGAGGACGGTCTGTTTCTGTCCGCTCTGGCCCTGGAGCCCTTCGTGTTCTTCCCCCGCAGCTACGGCAGCGGCCTCTACGCGCAACTGCTCAGCCTGGCCCGGGACGCCGGCTTCAGCCCGCACTTCGCCCAAGAAGCGGGCGAGGCCATGACCATCATCGGCCTGGTGGCCGCCGGGCTCGGCGTCTCGGTCTTGCCCGCGTCCTACCAACGCATGCGCATCGATGGCGTGGTCTACCGCCCGCTGCTCGACCCCGCGGCGGTGTCGGCGGTATGGCTGGTGCAGCGCAAGGACCAGAGCTCACCGATGGCCAAGGCGTTTGTGGAGTTGCTGACGCGCAAGGTCGAACCGCTAAACCCCTGAATCGAAAGATCACTACGATTCAGTGTACGAGCGAGCCTGCTCGCGAAGGCGCTCCCCAAGCCAACGAAAATCCTCCAGCCGCTCAGGGCACCCGCACTAAATCCCCCCTTAACGCCACACGCGCCACAAAAACACCCGCCCGGCATTCATACGTATTCAGATCCTTGCGCACATGCTGGTCGTAATAACTGGTGATATTGGTCACCGCATTCGCCCCTACGCTTTTGGCCCTGGCCTGTAGTTCGATCAGCACCGATTGCAGTACCCACTCGCAAGCGTCCTGGTCGCTTTTGTTGGACGCGTTAGTGCCCAGGTCACTGACCACCGCCGGCTGCAAAAGTCGGGCATTGCCGTTAGGCTGATTGCCCGTCAGGTAAAACTTCACACTGCCATCCAGCCGCCCGGCCCGAAGCGCGTCCGACACCACTTTTTCGAACGGCATGTACATGAGGTTGGTGGCGTGACTGGTGCCGGGGAGCAGGCTGAACAACAGAGCTGCGAGCAGGGCTTTGGTGGGCATGGGGGTCTCCTTGACGGGGCAGCGCACCGCGAGCGGCCTGTGGATATTTTGCTGCGGTTCTGGCGAGTGTAGACGGCAGGAAATCAACGCGATGAAATATGGGTTGAGTGGTTAGGGCTGAGTGAAGAAGCTGAAGATGATCCGTCTTTTATCGCCAAAGCACTCGGCACTATTGCACGAGCTCGAGGGATGACTCAGGTCGCGCGTGATGCCGGACTTTCGCGGGAAAGTCTCTATCGGGCATTGTCAGGTGAAGGCAATCCTGAATTCGGCACCATCCTAAAAGTCGTCAAGGCTCTGGGATTGAAATTGCACGCCAGCACCTAGGCGGTTGCCGGATGTAGCGACGGGGATTATTCTGCCTACGTTCCCGAAAGGGGCTAGTGAGACTCTGAGGATCCTGGGTAACCAGCCATCGCAGAGCCAGGCAGGTTTGGGCGATGACAAGCCAACCTGTTTGTGAAAGGGCGCCGAATGGCGCCCTTTGTCGTTTCCGGGGTTGTGAAGTTTTGCCTGGCGCTTACCGCTGAACCGTTATGTCCCGCGCGTCTGAACCTGAAACCGCAAATCCTTCCTTCAACTCGATAACTGTTCCGTATTTTTTCTTCAATTGCTCATCGTGGGTCACGATGAGCAGGCATGAAGTGTGGAGAACAAGCCAGTCAACGATTCTTTGCGCCGTTGTTTCGTCCAGCGCGGACGTGGGTTCATCCAATATCAACGTGGTTTTGTCCCTTAATATGGCGCGGCCAATGGCGATGCGCTGTCTCTCGCCGCCGCTGAGTCCGCTGCCCGAAACGTCAATGACCGTCGCCAATAACGCGTCAATATCTTTGTCTTGTCGAGAGAAGCCCAGCAGTTCAACTATCTGCCTTAGTCTCTGCCGGCAAACAGTGTCAGCACCATAAATTAAATTATCTTCGAGGGTTCCAGAAACAAGCACGGGTTTTTGTGGCGCGACGGAAACTTCAGAAAGAATATATTCACTTATCGCTTCACTGATAAGGTGTTCCTTGTAATACGCTGCCCCGGTATAACTGCTCTCAAATCCTAGAAGCGTATTTATCAGAGTCGTTTTCCCCGCGCCCGATTTGCCTGAAATGATATGGATGCCAGGGCCGATGACGCAATTGATATTGTCCAGAATGAGCATGCCTTCTTTTCTAAGTGATACGCCTTCGAGACGGAAACCAGCAGTGTTATTAGATGGCCGAGGGTGATATTGCTCTTCGATATCTTCTTCAATATATTTGAGACCGGCATCTAAAGAGATGAACTGAGCTTGAAGGTTGATCAAAGTGCCGGCGAGTAGATGTAACTGCATGGTAAACATAGTGATATAACCCACCACCATGATGAAGTCCCCAGCGGTAAACTGTGCATGATAGTGCAGCCCGGATAAGATCACGAAGAATGCCAGTACTGCGCCAATGGCCAGGCCTTGACCGGCGATGCGGATTCCCATTTGCAAGTTGGCGCGTCTGATGGTTTTCACGTAGCTATCGAAAAATTGCCGGCTTGAATTGAATTCCTTGGCAAATGTGTTGTTCAGTTTTATATCGTAAGTTCTGCTAAGGCGTTCAATTGTGTAGCTTGAAAGATTGTTGTCGGCCTCGAATAAATTGCGGTGGATGTTTGAGCTGCTTTTTGCCACGTATATGGATATTGAAATTAATACAATACAAGCGACGAGAAACAGTAGTGAGTAGGTAGCTCCCATTATTGTATAAAGGACGCTGATGGCGACCGCTATTTCCACCGCTATAGGCACAATTGTCCAAAAAACCCCGACAGTGACCAAGCTAAAGCTACTGGCTGATCGATTGATGTCCGCGACTACATAACCGGGGTCAAGTTTTTGTTGCTTGCTATGGGGATATTTGAATATTTTTGTGATGATAGTTTCGTAGAGTGTTGCATCGCACTTGGCAAGTATCCACGCCGAAGCGACGCCGCGAACGCTGGCTAGTATCTGCGAAAATGTCCATAGCACCGCATAACAACCGGCAAAAAATAAGAACTTCGTCTGAAGGTTGTCTGCGGCGTCGAAGGTGTTCGCAGCATTTCTCAGTAAGACGGGAAGTAACGAGTTCAGTGCGCTGCACAGAATGAATAACGCCGATAAAGCGATAAAACTGATTGTGAACCAGCGGTAATGCGCTGAGATTATTCTAAAGGTCTTGAAGTAGTGATCGATCCAACTCATCTCTTGCCTAATTTATTAACAAAATATTCGTATCGGTTGAGTGATTGTTTCGATCCGCCCAGTTGGCTTCAAACACCACTGTCTCCGGTGCTTTCGGGCGCCGGGTGTGTCTCGGGGTGTTCGAGAAGTCGCAAGTTCTCCTCCTCCCACCGGTCTTCCATTTCAGCGATGGGTATCCACAGCTTGGCGAGGGAAAGGCTAATGAGATAACGCTCCTCGGTCGGATTTCTGGAATCTCTGAAGCGGCCTAGCGAAAGCATTGCATGGTACTTGTCTCCCGCCTGCCAAAAACATCGTCCGTGCCGTATCCCTTGCCTAAGAAAGGATCGCCATTCGGGTGTATCGGCGATGGTAGGGTTTCTCCGCAGCCCCACCGGCATCCACCCTTTTTCCTTCCATTGGTCCTGTAAGTCGAGAACAACCTTGAGGGCATCATCCAGCAGCAACGGTTCTATTTGGGGGGACATGTGGATGCCATCAATAACATTGTCATCGAATCCAACCGTGAAATAGCGAGCCGCCGGCGTGACGAAGCCGTATTGAGGGTCAATGAAGCGCAAACGGGCATCCTCCGCGGGAATGCCGAGCCACAGATGCCCACGGATTAACGGGCTGAAGGAGGCGGAAGATCGCTTGCGCATTTCTTCATAGGTCCCGCCTATTTCCACGGATAATTCCGCTTCCTTCCCCAAAAGCTGCGTCAGTTGATAGGTGGCAGTCAGGGTCAAGACAGCTAGAAGCAGAAGGCCTACTCCTATGTGCCAGTTGCGCATGTTCATGCCGGACCGCCCGAGGCGATTTCGCGAATCGACTGCTCCAGGGCATCCCGGTTGCTATCGTTTAGCATGTCGTTAAACCTTCCCGCAGCCCGAAGTACGAAAGGCATCCGTTGATTGATGTCCGACAAGTCCGCCAGTGGGTTGCTGCTAAAACCGATGGTGCGTCCGTCCTCGACCCGCTGGCATTGGCTCGTGAGCGTCAACTCGATGGCCTGGGCCACACCCGAAGGAAAACCGGTCACGAAGGAGGCATGATTAGTGCGTAGCAACGCCGCCAACTGCCGATCCTCGTAAATGGCTGGCTGGAGGATATTCTGCTGCTCATGCCGCGCTAGAAACTCCACGCTTTTGGCAATATGTCCTGAATCAATCGTCTCGAAAGCCCAAATAATCTCTTGATGATATTTTCCAAAAGGAAGCGTTTTCTGTCCCACCGGCCACAGCACCGGCCACTTTGGATGCCCATAAATCCCCTCACGCGATTCAATGCACTTTTTCAACTCCTTCAAGCCCCGCTTCGCATAAAACGCGTGCACCGGAAAAATATCGAGAAACAGCGTGGTGTTCCCCAGCGCCATCATGTCGTGTACATGCCGGAACTGTTGCTGCACCAAAGAGGAGTCATTTCCTTTGAAGCGCAGATCTACAGAAGGAACCGGGTTACGCGCATCGGCTTCTTTGTAGTCACGCAGCCGTTGCGCCTGTTCAGCCATCCGGTCAGGTGTAAACAATCCTGATTCACTTCGGATATCTAACACGCGCTGTCGAGTTTGATGTTGCTCTTCAATCCGGCCAATGGTGTCTGCTGCATGCAGCAGGCCGCAGCCAACTTGTTTGGAAGCGAACGCTGCGAGCCCGGCCCACTGGAACCGCGGATCATGCATCCATAGGCGAGCGTAGGCGGCGTTGATCACTCGGTTACGTTCCACCGGATCGGCGATCAACACCCCGCCAGGGGCAATGATGTCTTCCGCTTCGCGTTGGTAGATACGCCAAAGGCAGCCGCACGTGAGGATGGGCACCTCGGTGATCCAGGTTTTGACGCCGTAAAGCATCTCCTCTTTGCATTCACAGTCTTCAATGGGCGTGATGTTATGGTTCAGGCGTTGTTCATCGCTGGGATGTACTTTGAAACAGTCGGACATGGCTGGAGGGTCATCTCTCGAGAAATACCTGAACCCTAACAGCCACGGTTAGTGCCCAGATCAGGCCCGTAAAAAATCAGAAGTGACTGACAGATGAGGGGCGCCGAGCGTGAGGAAACAGCTTTGAATTGGGTAGGAAAGCTCTCCTGCGAGCTAGCGCCAGGCAGGTGAGGGCGACGATAAGCCGACCTGTTTGGGGAAGGGCGCCGAATGGCGCCCTTGGTCATATCCGAACTGATGAAATGTCAGGGGTGGCGCTTTGCGCCGGTTCGTTATGACCGCACCCTAAGCCTCGAACCGCGAATCCCCCGTCAGTCTGCGCAGCAACTCGACCCCCGCGGGCCAATCCCCATAACCTGTTTGGCTGTTGATATGCCCAGCCCTTTCCAGCCAGACCAGTTCACTGCCCCAGGCCTTCGCGAAGGCTTCGGCCCGGGCCGGGGTGACGTAGGGATCGTCGGTGCTCGCGACCACGATGGACGGGAACGGCAGGCGTTGGGTCGACATCGGGGTAAAGCCGTGGGTACCCAGTGGATAGCTCGCTGCTTCGGTGTCGCTTGGTGCCACTAGCAAGGCGCCGCGGACCTGTCGCGAGGCGGGATAGTGCTGCGCCCATCGAGTGACCAGGGTGCAGGCCAGGCTGTGGGCGATGAGTACGACGTCGGTGTCATTCGCGGTGATGGCCTTGTTCAACCGCTTGACCCAATCCGCTGCGATGGGCGTTTCCCAGTCCTGTTGCTCGACCCTGTGCAGCCCGGAAAACTGCCGCTCCCAATGGGACTGCCAATGCGTTTCACCTGAGTTGTACAGGCCCGGCAGGATAAGCCCCCTGACTGTCATCGTCCTTCTCCTTAAAGATCGTGCAGACGCTGAATCGAATCACCGCCAACGCCGAAAAACCAGCGACGTATTCACCCCACCAAACGCAAAGTTGTTGTTCATCACATATTCATTGCTCATCTGCCGGAACTCGCCGCGCAGGTAGTCCAGTTCACCGCAGTTCGGGTCGACGTGGTCGAGGTTGAAGGTGTGCACGTACGAGTCGCGGTTCATCATTTCGATGCTGAACCAGGATTCCAGCGCACCGCAGGCGCCGAGGGTGTGGCCGAGGAAGCTTTTCTGTGAGCTGATGGGCATGCGGTTGCCGAACAGGCTGCTGGTCGCCAGGGTTTCGGCGATGTCGCCTTGTTCCGTGGCGGTGCCGTGACCGTTGACGTAGCCGATGGCGGCGGGCTCGAGGCCGGCGTCTTCGAGGGCCAGTTCCATGGCCCGGCGCATGGTGGTCTGCTCGGGGCGGGTGGTGTGTTGGCCGTCGGCGTTGCTGCCGAAGCCGACGATTTCGGCGTGGATGTGCGCGCCCCGGGCCAGGGCGTGTTCGAGTTCTTCGAGCACCAGCATGCCGCCGCCTTCGCCGATCACCAGGCCGTCGCGGGCGCTGTCGTAGGGGCGGGGGCTGGTTTGCGGGGCGTCGTTTTTCAGGCTGGTGGCGTAGAGCGCGTCGAACACCATGGCTTCGGTGGGACAGAGTTCTTCGGCGCCGCCAGCGAGCATCAGCGGCAGGCGGCCGAACTTGATGGCTTCGTAGGCGTAGCCGATGCCCTGGCTGCCGCTGGTGCAGGCGCTGGACGTCGGGATCAGCCGCCCGGTGAGGCCGAAGAAGATGCTGATATTCGCCGCCGTGGTGTGCGGCATCATCCGCACGTAGGAGTTGGCGTTGAGGCCCTCGGCCACCGAATTGAGCAGCATGTTGCCGAACGCCTTGATCTCGTCGGTGCTGCCGGTGGACGAGCCGCAGGCCACGCCCATGCGTCCGTCCTTGATCGATTCATCGCCCAGCAGCCCGGCATCGGCCAATGCTTGCTCGGCAGCACCCACCGCCAGCCGCGAAACCCGGCCCATGCTGCGCAGTTGTTTACGGGTCCAGTGCGCCGGCACCTTGAAGTCATCGATGGGCCCGGCGAGGCGCGTGTTGAGTTCGGTGAAGCGATCCCATTCGTCCATGCGGCGGATGCCGCTGCGGTTGGCCGCAAAGTGGCCAGCGATAGTGTCCCAGTCGCTGCCCAGGGAAGTGATGCCGGCCATGCCGGTGACGACCACGCGTTTCATCAGCACAGGCCTCCGTTGACGGCCAATACCTGGCGGGTGATGTACGACGCTTCGGCGGACATCAGGAAGTTCACCGCGCCGGCGACTTCTTCCGGGGTGCCCATGCGCTGGGCGGGGATCATTTTCATCAGTTCTTCCACCGGTACGTTGTCGTCGAGCATCGCCGTGTCGATCAGGCCTGGCGCGACGCAGTTCACGGTGATTTTGCGCTTGCCCAGCTCGATCGCCAATGCTTTCGCGGCGCCGATGAGCCCGGCCTTGGAGGCGCTGTAATTGACCTGGCCACGGTTGCCGATCAGCCCCGACACCGAGGTGATGCAGACGATACGCCCCGGCGCGCGACGGCGGATCATCGGCATCATCACCGGGTGCAACACGTTGTAGAAACCGTCGAGGTTGGTACGCATCACCTGGTCCCAGTCGTCTTCGCTCAAGGCCGGGAACGCGCCGTCGCGGGTCAGGCCGGCGTTGAGCACCACGCCGTAATAGGCGCCGTGGGCCTCGACGTCGGCGTCGAGAATGGCTTTGCAACTGGCCCGATCCGATACGTCGAATTGCAGCACCCGGGCGGCGCGGCCCAGGGCCTCGACTTCGGCTTTTACCGCGTCGGCTTCGGCGCGGCCACTGCGGCAATGCAGCACCAGGTCATGCCCGGCCTGGGCCAGGCGGAGCGCGATGGCGCGGCCGATGCCACGGCTGGAGCCGGTGACCAATACAGATTCAGTCATCACTCGACTCCTGGGGATTCATGAAGGTATTGCGCCGCCTGGGGCGGGCGGTACACGTTGAGGCGGGCGCTGGCATGGATGCCGGGGCCGTGGATGTGGCATTCGAACACGCCCATGCCGTTGTCGTCTTCCAGGGAGCGCAGGCCGTGGACGGTCAGCTCGGCGCCGGCGGGAAAGTGTTCGACGTTGCACTCGAATTTGCGCGTGCCGAGCAGGAAACCCATTTCCACCTCGTCGCCGCGCTGGCGCGCATGACAGCCGGCGTAGGCCGCCACGCTCTGCGCCATCAACTCGATGCCGACCCAGGCCGGCAGGCTGCCATCGGCGCGGCTGAACAAACCGCCGGCGCGCACGGTGAGGCCGGTGTGGATCTGTTCTTCATCGAAACTTTGGACGTGATCGATCAGGATCATGTCGCCGGCGTGGGGCAGCAATTCGGCGAGCGGCCAGGCAATCATGGGGCGTCTCCGATAATCAGGCTGACGTTGTTGCCACCGAAGGCAAACGAGTTGCTCATCAGGTAGCGGGGTGCAATGGACGTCAGGCGGTCGCCCGGGGTCACCCAGTTCAGCGCCGGCAATTGTGGATCGGCCTGGCCATCCCAGATATGCGGGGGTAGCGCGTGTTCGCGGTTGTCGGCGCTCAGGCTCAGCCAGCAGAACGCCGCTTCCAGTGCGCCGGCTGCCCCGAGGGTGTGGCCGCTCAAGGGTTTGGTCGAGGAGCACGGCGCGCCGGCCGGAAACAGCGCTGCCACCGCCAGGCTTTCCATGGCGTCGTTGTGCTGGGTGGCGGTGCCGTGCAGGTTCAGGTAGCTGATGTCGGTGGCTTGCAATTGAGCGCGGCCCAAGGCCTTGTTCATCGCTTGCAGGGCGCCACGGCCACTGGGCTCCGGCGCGGAAATATGGTGCGCATCGGAACTGGCGCCGCCACCGAGCAGGGCGATCGGCTGCGGGCCATCGGCTTGGCGACTCATGACAAACAGCACCGCCGCTTCGCCGATGTTGATGCCGTTGCGGTGGGCGGAAAACGGGTTGCAACGTTGTGCCGAGACCGCTTCCAGCGCCGAAAAACCGTTGAGGGTCAGCTTGCACAAACTGTCGACGCCGCCGCACAACACCGCGTCGCACAGGCCCATTTCCAGCAGGCGTTGGGCACTCATCAGGGCTCGTGCGCTGGAGGTGCACGCCGTGGAAATCACATAGGCCGGACCGCTTAGTTGCAGCCAGTCGGCGAGGAAATTCGCCGGGGCGCTGAGTTCTTGTTGCTGGTAGTGATAGCCCTCGGGAAAGTGCCCTTCTCGCAGGAAGTGCGCGATGCCCTGGCTGGCTTCGTCGATGCCCGAGGTGCTGGTACCGAGTACGATGCCGACCCGGTCGCGGCCATAGCGATTGATCACTTGGTCAATGTCGTCGCGAATCTGCAACGCCGCGTCCAGCAGCAACTGGTTGTTGCGGCTGCGGTGCGGTTCAAGGCCGGCGGGAATGGCCGGCAGTTCACCCGTGACGGACGCGACCGGCAACACCCGCTCCGGCACCCAGCCCGCTTCGGCGCGCATCCCCGAACAATCGCCGGCAAACAGCTTGGCAGCCACGTCGGTTTTGTCGCGGCCCAGGGCACAACTCAATCCGAGGGCGTTCAAGTAGGCGGTCATGGCGTGCTCCCGTTGAGGGGCGTGACCTGGTATTGCGGGCCTTTGGGCAGCTTCACTTCAAAACTCAAGGGTTGTGCGTATCGGATTTGCCAGCGTTCGGGCAGCGAGCGTTGCCCGCCATGCTGCCAGGCGTCGGGGTAGTTGTTGTGCAACTCTGCTTCGGGGGTCAAGCCGAACAGCAGCGCGGCGAACAGCTCCCGGGCTTCGGGATTGGGCGGCAGCAGGCCGTCGGCTTGCCAGTGGCCCTCGATCAGTTGCTGACGGGCCTGGGGGATGCCCAGCAGGTCCATCATCGACCAGCGAATGCCCGCGTCTTCGCGCTGAATCACCAGCACCCAGTCCTGCCGTTGTCCCGCTTCGAGCCGCAGGATATGCAACTGCATCGGCAACGCCAGGCTCGGGGTGTGCTCGGGCAGCGGCGGTTGGCTGGCGCAGGCGCTGAGCAATAGCAGGCAGCCGATCAGCAGGCTTCGAATCATCACTCGACACCTTGCGTCAGCGGCTTGCGCGCCACCACGTTGACCAAGGTTTCCTCGCGTTGGCCGAACGGTTTCGGCTGGCGCAGGCCGGTACGTTCTAACAGGCCGAAATCGGTGGCGCGACTCCACCACAGGTACGGGTACGAGACGTTCTGCGGGCCAAATTCAAAACCCTGGCCGCGCAACATATCGAGGTACTGCGCGGCGCTTTTCTGCACGTGCATCGGGTGGCGGAACAGCCAGCGAATGACCCAGGTGTCGATGTAGGCTTCGGTGGATTCGGCGAACAGCAAATAGCCCCCCGGCTTGAGCACCCGATAGAACTCGGCGAGGGCCTGTTCCTGTTGCACCAAGTGATGGAAGGTCTGGTGACAGAACAGCAGGTCGACGCTGGCGTCTGCGACGTCAATGCTCGCGCAGTCGCTGCCAATCAGTTCCACGTCCATGCCCTGGCGCCGGGCTTCTTCGCCACTGAGGGTCAGGCTGTGTGGGTCGGCGTCGAGGCCGATCAGCCGTTGCGGAGCGAACACCTGGCGCAGGTACTGGAACGATTTGCCCTGGCCGCAGCCGGCATCCAGCAGCACCGGGTTGGCCGGCAACGCGTCGCTGAACAGGCCGCGCAGGTCGTTGATCGCCACGCGCAATACATGGTGCTGCCACGTATGGCTGCGCAGGAACCAGAAGCCGAAACGGGTCTCTTCGACGTAGGTGTCGCTCAGGTAACTCATCCTTGATCTCCGGCACAGATTTCTGACAGCACCCGCAGGCGTCGCTTGGCTTCGCTGACAAAAGGGTTGCGCTCGTCCCAGGCGTAACCGGCGAGGATCGAGCTGATCATGCGCCGAATGTCCGGCGAACTGTCGGGGTGGAATATCACATCCTGGAAGGTGCCGGCGTACCAACCCTCGACGTAGGCACGGAAGGTGTCGACCCCACGCTTGAGCGGCAGCGCGAATTCGTTCTGCCAATCGACGCTTTCGCCGTTGAGCTGTCGGCTCAGCAACCCGGCGGCCATGCTCGCCGAACGCATGGCGATGGTCACGCCGGAGGAAAACACCGGGTCGAGGAATTCCGCCGCGTTGCCGAGCAGGGCGAAGCCTGGGCCGTGCAGGGTTTTGACGTTGGCCGAGTAACCGCCGATGGTCCGCGCCGGGGTGTCCCACAGCGCATTTTTCAGTACCCCGGCCAGGCTTGGGGTTTCAGCGATAAAGCCACGCAGGCACTGGTCCAGATTATCCAGGCGCCCGGCGAAATGCGTCTGGTCGGCGACCACGCCGACCGAGCAACGACCGTTGCTGAACGGGATGGTCCAGAACCAGATATCGCGGTGCTCAGGGTGCGTGGTGACGAGGATTTTCTGCCGGTCGAACGTCGGGTGTTCGATGCGATCCTCGACGTGGGTGAACACCGCTTGGCGCACCGGGAAATTCGACGGCGCTTCGAGGTCCAGCAAGCGTGGCAACACCCGGCCATAACCGCTGGCATCGAGTACGAATTGCGCTTCGACGACGTACTGGCTGCCGTCCTCACGCAGGGCGGTCAGTTGCGGCGAGGCTCGTTCGAAATCCACGCTGACAATGGCTTCGCCGTAGCGAATGTCCACCCCTTGCAGCGCCGCTTGATCGGCCAGCAACTGGTCGAAATCGGCGCGCTGTACCTGGAAGGTCGTCGGCTTGCCGTGGCTGAAGGTGTCGCCAAAGTCGAAGGCGCTGTAGCGCTCGCCCCAGGCAAACGCAGCGCCGTTCTTCACCTGGAAACCGGCGGCATTGACCGCTTCAAGCATGCCCGCTTCCTCGACGAAATCCAGGCAATGGGCGAGCAGGCTTTCGCCGATGGAAAACCTCGGGAAATGCTGGCGCTCGATGATCAACACATCGTGGCCCTGGCGCTTGAGCAGCGCGGCGGCGATGGCGCCCGAAGGGCCGGCGCCGATGACAACGACCTGACGACGTTCCACTTCAACTGTTGGCACGGGTGCTCCTTGCCGGGACGGCGATGGTCGTGGGCAGACGATGGAAACCGGCCAGGGCCGGCAACAGCGTTGCGATCAGGCCCATCAGCATCAGCGCGAAATACAGCGCCGGGCTGATGAGCTGTTGTTGTAGCAGCAAGTTGAGAAAGACGATCTCGCTCAAGCTACGAATGTTCAGCAGCAGGCTTTCTTTCCAGCGGCTGGCGCCGGCAAACGAAGCACCGGCCCACCCCAGGCCAAGCCAGTTGCCCAGCAGTTTGCTGGCAATCGGCAACAGCAACAGCGCGGCCATTTGCAGCCAGCCGAGGCTGGCCAGCGCGGCGTGCACATCGATCTGCACAATGCCGAAGGTGAGGATCAACGGGATCGCCACGTACGTCTGCAAACCGCTCATCCAGCGTGCGGGCAGCGGCAGCACCAACGGCACCTTGAGCCAGGCCATCAACAGCAGATAGCCGATGCCGAAAATCAGCGCGTTGAGCTTGAAGTGCTCGGCCACCACCAGCAAGGCGAAGAACAGGCCGCTGTGCAACAACGGCTGGCGCAAACCCAGCAGCCGTAGCAACAACGGCGCACACGCCGCCGCCAGCGGCAGCAACAAGCTGCTCAGGTGCAAGCTGCCCTGGGCCAGGCCGAACAGGCTCCAACAGGCCAGGTCAATGAGGATCGCGGTCTGCACCAGGCGTCGGGTGGCTTCGCTCGGGTAACCGATATGCCGCAAGTACAGGTACAGCACCGGGATTGCGGTGATCGCGAACACCAGGCCGATGGCCAGCGAGCTGATCCATGGCTGGGGTGGCAGTAGCCACACCGCCGTGGCCAGGCCGACGGCAAACGGAAGGGCGAAACTCGGCAGGGCGATTTTCAGGCTCTGGCGGTCGAGCCGCAGGTCGATCACATCACTGAGGATGTGCCCCAGCAGCAAGGCGAAGCTCAGGCTGTAGAGGTTCTTCAGCCAGGTCGATGCGATCAGTTGCGCGCCGCTGAGTTGCCAGCCTGGTTCGATCCAGAAATACATCAGCAGCGGCAGGCCGAAGGTCGCCAGCAGCAACTGGCTGACAATCGGAATCAGCCCCAGCCGTTGGCCGACACGGGTCGCCACCGCGAACAGCGTCAGGGCCATCAGCCAGAACAGGACGATCATCATGCGGTGCGCTCCGCGATCGCTTCAGCGTGGGGCTGACGGCCGGCCCAGGGCGCGAGGATAAAGCTGAAGGCCAGTCCGAGGCTCACCGACAGGCCGAAGTTGCTCACCGCCGGGGTGCTCGACACCGCCAGCAGGCCGAACGACAGCCAAGTGGTCAGCGCCGCGAGCAGGGTGCCGAGCAGGCTCACCGCTGCGCCGCCAATCTGCTCGCGCATGAGGATGGCGTAGTCGACGCTGATCGCCGTCACCAGCAGCAAGCCAAACAGGCTGAACAGCGTCAGCGGTTGCCCCAGCCAGCCGAGACTGGCCAGGCTGCACAGGGCCGCCAGCAACGGCAGCGCGACGACTCGCAGGGCGCCGCCCAGACCGAATGGCAGGATCAGCACCAGCACAATCAGCACGCAGGAGGCGAGCTTCAGTTCGGCGGCGCTGATCTGTGTGGCGGCGAATACGTTGTTCAACTCGCCGAGGCGATCCACCAGGTCGACGCCGGGCAAATCCAGGGCCTGCACCCGCAACAGCGCAGGGTTGTTCAAGCCTTGCAGGCTGACCATCGCCGCGACATCGCCGTCCTCGGTGCGGCCCAGCCACAGCGGTCGATACGGTTCGGCCAAGGGACCAATGAGCGCGGCGTCGATGTCTTGGGTCGGCAGTGCTTGCACCTGCGTGACTTCTGCTTGCAATGCCGCCAGCGGCACGCCGAGGTCGAGCAGGGGTTGCCAATAGGCCGACAGCTTGCCGAGGGCTTCACGCACCTGTTGCTGTTCGGCGGGCGGGCTGAGCAGTTGATTGAGCGACAGGTAACCCTGGAGTTTGTCCAGGTTCACCAGTTGATCGAGGCGATCGTTAAGCGCGCCTTGGCGCTCCAGCAACTGCTGTTGATTGGCGGCGCGAATCAGGAAGAACTGGCTGGTGGGCTGGTAGACGGTGATGCGCGCGATGGTCTGCGCGTCCTGGGTCAGTTGCGCCGGAGCGCCGATCCACTGGCGGATGTCATTCTTGCTTTGCAGTTGCAGCAGGCCACCGACGCAAAACGCGATCAGCAGCGCCAGCAGGGTTGGCGTGCTCACCCGTTGCAGCAGCGTGGCGCGCAGGTCGAGCAGCCATTGCGCCAGGCGCAGCGGCCATTGGGCCGGTTGCAGGTCGGCGCCCTTGAGCAGCGCCGGCAGCAGGCACACCGCCGACAAGTAGGCGCCGAGCAGGCCGGCGGCGGAGAACACGGCGATCTGGGTCAGGGCCGGGAACGGCGTCCAGGCCAGGGCCAGGTAACCGATGCAACTGGTGGTCAGGCTCAACGTCAGCCCCGACAAGGTCAGGCGCAATGCCGACCAACTGTGCCAGGGCTTCAGGCTCCAGCTCTTGGACAGATAGTGCAGCGGGTAATCCACCGCCACGCCGATCAGGCTCGAACCCAGCACCAGGGTCATCACGTGCATATGGCCGAACAGCGCGACGCAAGCGACCGCGCCGAACAGCATGCCCACCAGCACCGGCACGAAGGCCAGCAACACCCGCCAGCGCCGGAACGCCAGCAACAGCAGTAACAGGATGCCCACGGTGGCGCCGCCGCCAACCCAGGTGATTTCCCGGGTGGCCTGGCGCTGACCGTCGGCGGCGTACAGCAGACCGCTGGCGGCGAGCAATTGCACGTCGCGGGTGCTGGCCTGTTCGCGGCTGTGCTGCAGCAAGTCGGCGACTTGCAGCGGCAGGTTCATGTCGAAGGCGTTGCCGAGGGTGCGCGCGCGCAGCAGCACCCAACTCTTGCCATCGGCATCGGCAATCAGCGCACCGCTGCCGATGTCCAGTTGCACTGCGCCGTGTTGCGGCTGGCTGTTCTGGATGCGCCCGGTCAAGCCGAGCCAATCGTCCTGACTCGGTACCAGGCTGAAACCGGTGAAGGGGTCGAACAGCGCCTGCACCCGTTGCTGGATAAAGGCTTGCGGCTGCTCGATCAATTGCTGCCGGTCATCCGCCGAGAGCATCGCCAGGCGTCCGTTGAGCAATTGTGTGCGCAGTGCCGGCAGGTCGGCTTGCAGGTTCCACTGCACTTTGTCGAACAAGCCACTGGCCTGCCATTGCTCGCCCAATTGCTGGGCCATGGCAATTGCCTGTTGGCGATCGGCGTGGCCGACCAGCACCAGCATTTCCCGGTTCAGCGGTTCCTGCATGCGTTGTTCGGCGCGCAGCTCCAGGGCATCCGGCGCGGTGCCGGGCACCAACTCCATCAGGTTGGCCGACAGCGGCGGGCCGTCACGCCATTGCCAACCGGCGAGTGCGAGCACCGCCAGCAGCAGGATCAGGAACAGCCGGGGCAGGGCGCGTTCACTCGGCAAAGTCATGGCGCTCCGCGTCACTCAAGGGTTGGGCGCTGCTGCTGTCCTGCATGCGCAGCACGGTGCTGTCACCCTGGGTTTCCAGCAGCTCGATGCGTTGCACCAGTTCGCCGCCGTCAATGTTGATGCGGTTGAACACTTGCTTGAGCAGCAGCGAACGCGGGGTCAGGGTTAACTGCCATTTCTGCGCATCGCCCGTCAGCGCCAGTTCGAAGTCCCGTTGCAGGCCGCTGCTGTCGCCTTGCAGCACGGCGAGGAACAAGCGGTTCTGCTCGGCGCCGGCGCTCTTGTTCGGCAGCAGTTGCCAGGCATTGCCTTCCCGGCGAGCGATGCCCTTGCCGGTGATCCGGTAATCCTGTTGCAGCGGAGTCTTGAGCAACCACAGCAGGCCATGGTCCTTGGCCAGGACAAACGTGCCCTGGCTGGTCAGCGGCTGGGGTAGGGCACGCAGGTGTTTTTCCTGGATAAACCGCCCGTGGATCACCTCGGGCTTGGCCAACTGATCGCTGAGCTGTTGCAGGTCGAAGGCCTGGGCCAGGGAGGACACGCCGAGCAACATCAGCAGGCTGAACGCCGCACAAAACCGCTTCATGCGAGGCTCCTTTCAACTGCCTCGGTGAACACCTTCGGCGAGGCCAGTTGCATCTCGCGGCTGGCCATGTCGACCGCGACTTGCACGGTGCTGGCGCGGGTCAGGCGCTCGCCGCTGGCGACGTCGCTGATCAGATAATTGATCTTCAGCCGATTCTCCCATTCCACCAGGCTGGCGCGGACGTTCAGCACTTGGCCGAACACCGCGCCGCGCACGTAGCGCAGTTGCAGGTCGATGACCGGCCAGGCGTAACCGGATTCGAGCATGGCGGTGTAGTTGTGGCCAATCTTGTCGAGCAAGGCGCAGCGCGCCACTTCCAGGTATTTCACGTAATGCCCGTGCCACACCACATTCATCGAATCGACGTCGAAGAACGGCACCGTGACCTGCGTATCGCAATGCAGCACGCCGGAACTACGCATGCAGCCTCCAGTGTTGCTCGGCGATGCGTTGCAGGCACAGGCGCAATTCGCCTTCCAGGGCGCGGTCTTCGATGACCGGCGGGAAGTCCTCGGCCAAGGCTTCATGCATGGCGGCCAACGACGGCGGCAACGGCCGTGCATCCTCGGCCTGGCTGCGCAGCCAGACCCCTTGATTGGCGGCGAGCAGGGTCGCGGCGGCGACTTGTTCGGTCAGCTCCAGTACGCGGATCGCGTCGCGGGCAGCGATGGTGCCCATGCTGACTTTGTCCTGGTTATGGCACTCGGTGGAGCGCGAGAACACGCTGGCGGGCATGGTGTTTTTCAGCGCCTCGGCGGTCCAGGCGCTGGCGCCGATCTGCACCGCTTTGAAACCGTGGTTGATCATCGCCCGTTCGGCGCTGGCGCCGGACAGGTTGCTCGGCAAGCCATGGTTGTAGCGCACGTCCACCAGCAGCGCGAGTTGCCGGTCGAGCAGGTCGGCGACGTTGGCCACCAGGGTCTTGAGGCTGTCCATGGCGAAAGCGATATGCCCGCCATAGAAGTGCCCGCCGTGCAGCACCCGTTCGGCGTCGGCGTCGATGATCGGGTTGTCGTTGGCGCTGTTGAGCTCGGTCTCGATGAACGAACGCAGCCAGTTCAAGCTGTCGGCCAACACGCCGAGCACGTGCGGCGCGCAGCGCAGGGAATAGCGGTCTTGCAGGCGATGCAGCGGTGCGGTCGGCGCGTCGATCGCCAAATCCTTGCGCAACCACGCGGCCACTTGCATCTGCCCCGGGTGCGGCTTGGTGGCGAACAGGCGCTCGTCAAAGTGCTCCGGGTTGCCTTGCAGGGCGACCACGTTCAGCGCGGTGATGCGCGTGGCCAGTTGCAGCAGGTAATCGGCGCGGGCATACGCCAGGCACGCGAGGCCGGTCATCACCGCCGTGCCGTTCATCAAGGCCAGGGCTTCTTTGGGCCGCAGCACCAAGGGTTGCCAATCCAGTTCCCGATGCACGTCGGCGGCGGTGCGCCGTTCGCCACGGAACAGCACTTCGCGTTCGCCGGACAGGGTCGCGGCGACATAGGACAGCGGCGTCAAATCACCGCTGGCGCCCACCGAGCCTTCTTCCGGGATCAGCGGCAGGATGTCGTGTTCAAGAAAAGCGTGCAGGCGCGCCAGCAACTCCACGCGCACCCCGGACACGCCGTGGCACAACGACTGCAACCGTGCCGCCAGCACCGCGCGGGTGGCTTGCGGGTCGAGGTGTTTGCCCAGGCCGCAGCCGTGGAAGGTGTAGAGATGACGGGGCAGCGCCTCGACGTGTTCCAGCGGCACCGCGACCACGCAGGAGTCGCCGTAGCCAGTGGTCACGCCGTAGATCACGCCTTCCTTGTCCAGCAGCGAATCGAGGAACTGCGCGCCTTTGGCGATGCGCTGGCGGAAGGCGCCGTCGCTTTGCAGGCGCGTTGGTGCCTGGCGGCTGGCCAGGGCCCGCACGTCTTCGATGCGCAAAGGGAGTTCGCCGAAGGTTACCGGCTCATGCGTGGGCGTCGTCATCGGTCTTCCAGAAAGGGTAAAAGTTGAACCATTGTTGGGGCGCTTCGAGGCAATAGTGACCCAGGCGCGCGGCATAGCGGGTTGCCCACTGATGGATGACCTGTTCGCGGTCGCTGCGTTTCCAGGTCACCGCGTCGGTGAAGGGTTCCAGGGTCAGTCGATAATCGCCGTCGGGCTTCTTCAAACACAGCAACAGATTGACCGGGCATTTCAGCAGACCGGCCAGCAGCCACGGCCCTTGCGGGAACGGCGCCGGGTGGCCGAGAAAGTCCACGGTGACGCTGCGCCCACCGTGCAACGGCACACGGTCGCCGGCAATCGCCAACCACTCGCCGCGCTCCAGGCGCTCGTGCAGTTGCAGCATGATCACCGGGTCCAGCTCGCTGACCTGGATCAAGCGCAAATTAGTCGCCCCGGCTTCACCGAGCAAACGGTTGAATTGCTCGGCGTGCTTGGTGTGCACCAAGACGTTCATGGTGACCTTTTCGCCGATTTCCGCCAGGGCGCGGCACACTTCGAGGTTGCCCAGGTGCGTGCCCACCAGCAGTTGCCCACGGCTGCCGCGCAACTGATTGCGCAGCAACGCCGGGTCGATGATTTCGATCTGCTCGATGCTCAGCTTGCCGTTCCAGACGTCGAGCTTGTCGAGCATCGAATCGGCGAATGCCATGAACTGGCCGAACACCCGCCAATGGCTCGGCCGCAAGTCCGGGCGACCACTCCAGTCGGCGAGGCGCTGCTGGTATTGCCAGGCGCTGTGCCGGGCGCGCCGGCCAAACAGGAAAAAGTACAGGACGATGCCGTACAGCAGTGGGCTCAACAGGCGGCGGCCGAGCACCTTGGCGGCGAAAGCAGTGAGTTTCATCAGCCAGAAACTGCCGCGCTCCTGGCGATCGGCCCAGTGCTGCTTATCGCTGTCGACGCTCATGACCGCCACCGTCGCCAGAGGATCAGCGGCGCCCGAACCAGCATGCCGAAGAACAACCGGGTGTGCATGCTGGAGATCAGCAGGTTGTCGTGGAACAGATGAAAGTGCGACACGCCATCGCTGGGGTAGTGCACCTTGGTCGCTCGCCAGCGCATCGGCTGGTTGCGCCACGCCAGGCGCACGAGGATGTCCGAGTCGAAATCCATGCGCTTGCCGATGTTCGCCGAGTTGATCAGCGCCAGGGTGGGCGTCAGCGGGTAGACGCGAAAGCCGCACATCGAATCGCGAATCTGCAACGACAAGGTGTTGATCCACACCATCACGTGGGTCAGGTAGCGCGCGTACAAGCGCCCCTTGGGCACGCTGGTGTCGTACACCGGGAAGCCGCAGATCAGCGCGTCGGGATGGTTGCGTGAGTCGTCGATGAAAGCCTGGACGTCGCCGAGATCGTGCTGGCCGTCCGCGTCCACCTGCAGGGCATGGGTAAAGCCCAGGCGCGCCGCTTCACGCAGGCCGGTCATTACCGCGCCGCCCTTGCCCTGGTTGACCGCCAGTTTGATCAGGTGCACCTGGTCCAATTCGCCCAGTTGCACCAAGACGCTGGCGCAGGCCGGGCAACTGGCGTCGTCCACCAACAGGCACGGCAGACCTTGCGCCCGCAACGCCTCGACCACGGCGCCAATCGCGTGCTCATGGTTGTACACCGGAATCACCGCACACGGCTTATGCATCGACCGCCTCCAGCAGGATTCGGCCACTGGAGCAGGTGGCGCTGTCGTTGCGGTAGGCGAAGTAGAGCTTGCGACGTTCCGGGTCAAAGCGCAGGTGCAACTGGACTTGATCGCCGGGGCGCACCAGTTGCTGGAACTTCAGCACTTCCATGCCAGCGAATTTTCCTGGCAGCTTGAGCAATTGCTGACCGAGGCTCAGGGCCCAATCCACCTGGACTACGCCGGGCAATACCGGGGCGTCGGGGAAGTGCCCGCTAAAGTAGGCCAGGTCCGGCGGCACCGCCAGTTGCAGGCTCCATTCGCCTTGGTCTTCGAGCTGTTCCAGCACCTCAGGCTCTTGCGGGCGCGGCGCGAGCAACAGCGTTTCGACCGTGGCCTGGGGCAATTTGCCTTGGGCGTTCAACGGCATCTGTCGCACCAGGCGCCAGCGCCGTGGCAGGGCCAGGGCTTCACAGTGCGCACTCAAGTGGTGACGCAGGGTTTCGGTCAGGTAGCGCCGGCCCCGATTGCGCAAGGCGTGTAAGCCGAACTCACTGAGCACCAGCAAGGCGCCAAGGGACGCGCGGTTTTCCTGGACCACACCCAGCCGCGCTTCGCCGACCCAAGGGTGGGCTTCCAGCGCCTGCTCCAGCATCGGCAGGGAGATGCGTTTTTCTTCCAGTTTGACGATCCGGTCCAGGCGCCCGAGCAGCTCGAAACGGCCATCGGCGTCGAGCCGCGCGGCATCGGCGGTGTGTTCGATATGACCGAGGGGCAAGTACGGCGAGGCGATCAGCAGGGCGCCGTCCGGGTCGAGGCTCAGTTGCACGTCGGCGAAGGGTTGCCACGGTGCCGGGCCCTGGCGCCAGGCGATGCCTCCGGTTTCCGAGCTGCCGAAGATTTCCGTCGGCCATTGTTGCAAGCGTTGCTGCAAGCGCAGGGCGGCGTCGGCGGGCAGTGCGCCGCCGGAGGAAAACACCCGACGCACCACGCTCATGGCCGGCCAGTCGAGGTTATCGCCCATGCGTTTGAGCAACGCCGGGCTGGCGACCCAGGCAAAGGCCGAGTGCTCGCGGCTGGCGCGCTGCATGTCTTCTGGAAAGGCCAACTGGTGACGACTGAAGCCGCGCCCGGCACACAACGGCCAAAGCACCCGGAACAGCAAGCCGTAGATGTGCTGGGTGGCGACGCTGCCGATGATCCAGGCCGGACCGAGGTCGGCGCCCCACAACTGCTCCAGGGCCAGGACTTCATTGGCCAACTGGCGCAGGGATTTGTCGATGCGCTTGGGTTCGCCGCTGGAGCCGGAGGTGCACAGACTGAGCCGACAGTGATCCAAATCCAATGCCGCCGGCAGCAACGGGGCGTGCTCACCGGCCTGCAAGTCGGCGGGCTCGGTCAGCCACAGGTCGACCTCGCTGGCCCAGCGCAGGCGGGTCTGCGGTTGCAGGTCGGCGGGCAGCAACACGCTGACCCCGGCACGCCAGGCACCGAACAGCGCCACCGCGAGATCGGCGGCGTCTTCCAGGTGTACGGCGACCCGCTGCACACCGTCGGCTTGCAGGCGCGCCGCCAGGCTCAGGGCCCGGGTGCACAGTTGTGCGTGATCGAGTTGCGGTTGCGCCGTGACGACGCGTTCCGGCTGCGGCTCGAGCAGCAGGTGCTCAAGGTTTATCCAAGTCATGGGTGGCCTCGTACCCGTTGTCGTATCAGCCATTCAATGGCAAACATCAGGCCGATCAATCCGTAGGAGATCAGGCCGGTGTACAACATCCACCAACTCAACGGCGCCCACAGGGTCAGGGCGGCGGCGAGCAGGCCATTACAGAGAAAAAACAGGCTCCAGGCGACGGTCACCTGGCGGGTGTAGCGGATCGCCTTGGCGGGCAAGTGCGGTTCACGCAGGCGCGCCAGGCGTTCCACCATCGGCGGGCCGTACCTGAGGCTCAGGCTGAACAGCACCAGCATGAAGCCGCTGATCAGCACCGGGTACCAGCGCAGCATCAGCGGGCTGTCGAACAGGGCCAGCAGCAGGCAGAACACAATCGCTACCGTCGCCATCCACAGGCTGCCGGGACGTCGCTGTCCGGTCAGCGCGCGGCCCAGCCACAGGCTGCCCAGCAGCAGGCCGAACTGCCACGGGGCGAAGTGCTCCATGCCGAAATACACCGCGAAGGGGTACAGCACGCCGGCCAGCAGCAAGCCCAGGCCGATCAGTCGACTCATGCGGCGGGTTGGACCAGACGATAAACCGCCTCGACCACATCATTGACGGTGCGCACCGACTTGAATTCTTCGGCGGCGATTTTCTTGCCGGTCTGACGCTTGATGTGGTCGATCAGGTCGACCGCGTCGATGCTGTCGATTTCCAGGTCCTGGTACAGGTTCGAGTCCAGGCTGATGCGCGCCGGTTCCAGTTCGAACAGTTCGACCAGGGCATCACGCAGGGTGTTGAAAATGTCGTCACGAGTTTGCATGGTCCGGTCTCAAGCTGCCTGTTTTGCAGTGACGAACGCCGCAAGGCTCGCCACGTTGCTGAAGTGATTGCGGGTGTCCTTGGCGTCGGCATCGATCTTGATGCCGTACTTTTTCTGGATCGCCAGGCCCAGTTCGAGGGCGTCCACCGAGTCCAGGCCCAGGCCTTCGCCGAACAGCGTCTGGTCGTCGCCAATGTCATTGACGCTGATGTCTTCGAGGCCGAGGGCGTCGATGATCAGCTGTTTTATCTCATGCACCAGGTTCGGGGTGTTCAGATCGCTCATCTTCGGCGAGCTCCTTAATAAAATATGAGTGCAAATAATCGTTGAGCTTGCGCGAGGCTTGAGGCGCGGGGCCGAGCGCGGCGAAGGCCTGTGGGTCTATATCGGCACCGACACGCAAACTGAAATGCACCCGGCGCGACGGGATGCGATACCAGGGCTCGGCCTTGGTCAGGGTGGTCGGGCTGGCCTTGATGATCACCGGGGTGAGGATTCTCGCACCCCGCAGGGCGATTGCCGCGCCGCCCCGATGAAAGGCCGGGGGCTGGCCCGGTTGGGTGCGCGTGCCCTCGGGAAACAGGATCAGGCTTTGCCCCTCCTGCAAGGCCCGGGCGGCGGCATCGAGCATGTCCATGCTGCCATCGTTGCTGATGTAGTCGGTGGAGCGCAGTGGCCCGCGGGTAAAGGGGTTTTCGAACAGGCTCTGCTTGACCACACAGTTGGCGTCGCGCACCAAGCCGATCAGGAATACCACGTCAATCAGCGACGGATGGTTGGCAATGATCATCTGTCCCGGCCGACCGAGCCGGTCGGCGCCCTGGATCTCGTAAGTCAGCACGCCGGTGCGCGCCATGAAGCGAATGAAAAACCAGAACAGCCGGCCCACCGTGCGTCGCGCCCGCTGACGGTGGGCCCGGGCGTCACCCGGCAGGCAGCCGAGCAACGGGAACACCAGCAGCCGCAGGCACAGGCCGCCCAGGCCAAACAGCGTGAAACTGCACGCCGTGGCCAGCAGGCGCCAGTAATAGGCGTCTTGATGTTTTTCGCTCACAGGCTGCGTTGCCAGGTCCATACACGATTCTTCCAGGCATGTTGGCAGGTGGTCTGCTGGTTCAGCAGGGTACGCACCAGATCCAGGGCATGGGGCCAGTCGCTTTCAGGCACATCGACCGGGGTACTTTGCATAGACAACTGCCAATCGTGCCCCGGCGTCAGCAGCAGACCGACGGCATAGGGAAACGGTACATCGTTGACCCAGGGCGAGTAGACCTCGGGTGGTTGTTCCTCGGTGACCACCAGCAACACCGCCGGCGCCCCTTCGTTCAGCAGCGCCACGGCTTCGATAACGCCGTGTTCCAGGCCATCGCCGGTGGCGGCCAGGGCGGTCATTTCGGCGGTTTCGCCGCGCATGATCGACCACAGACCAATCACCGCGTTGTGTACCGACAGGCTGAATTGGGTGGGCGACAAGGGCTGCTCGGCCGCGAGGTCACTGAGGATGTCGAACGTGCGGGGCGTTTCGCCGTGACGGGAAATAAAGACCAACGGTAAGTCCTGGCGGCCTTCGGCCAAGGGCCAGCCAACACTGAATGCCATACGCGCGAGTCGGCTGAGCCGTCGCCGCTGCATTGCGGGCAGGAAAGACACGTCAGGGGCGGCATCGCTGGCATCGAGCACGACCGGTTGTCGGCTCCAAGCCTGCCAATCGTCCACGCTTTCGAGCCCAGGGGCCCATGCGCGCCATTGGGCGATGTTGAAATTGATCACTGAATTCATCCCGCCCCTGCGGGCTTCCTTGACGTGGTGACTCGCCCGCAACACGCGGCCAACCTGACATGGCGCTCAGCGCCGAGTGGCGCGCATTATCCCGGTGCAGCAGGCTTGTAGCAAATACTGGTTACATTTTGCCCAGAGAAATGTACGGCTTGGTTCGTTGCAAAGCTGTCGTTTGGCCATTATCCACAATTCATGGGGCATGTCTGTCAGCCTGTTCAGCAGCGACTGAACGCCAATGGCTTTTTTTCGCCAGGAAAATGAACCTGACTCTGTAGTCCGTCGCCCAGCAAGGTAGCGAAGCAGCGCCCCGCGCATCTACACTCGGTCATTCTTTGATACACGGAGGTTTTGACATGCGGCGCGTGGTATTCAATCAGAAAGGCGGCGTGGGCAAATCCAGCATTGCTTGCAACCTGGCGGCGGTCAGCGCCAACGAAGGCTATCGCACGCTGTTGGTGGATCTCGATGCCCAGGCCAACTCCACCCAGTACCTGACCGGCCTGACGGGCAATGACATCCCGATGGGGATTGCCGAGTTCTTCAAGCAAACCCTGTCATCGGGGCCGTTTTCGAAGAAAAACCAGGTGGATATCTACGAGACGCCGTTCGATAACTTGCACGTCATCACCGCCACCGCCGAATTGGCCGATCTGCAGCCCAAGCTGGAGGCCAAGCACAAGATCAACAAGCTGCGCAAGCTGCTCGACGAGCTGTCCGAAGACTACGACCGGATTTACCTGGATACCCCGCCGGCCTTGAATTTCTACGCGGTTTCGGCGCTGATCGCCGCCGATCGTGTGTTGATCCCTTTCGACTGCGACAGCTTCTCGCGCCAGGCCTTATACGGTCTGCTGGCGGAAATCGAAGAACTGAAGGACGACCATAACGAGGGCCTGGAAGTCGAAGGCATCGTGGTCAACCAGTTCCAGGCCCGGGCCAGCCTGCCGCAGCAGATCCTCGACGAATTGATCGCCGAAGGTTTGCCGGTGCTGCCGGTTTACCTGGCCAGCTCCGTGCGGATGCGCGAGTCGCACCAGGCCAACATGCCGCTGATCCACCTCGACCCTCGGCACAAACTGACCCAGCAATTTGTCGAGCTGCATAACTTGCTGGATAACGCCTGACGCCACAAAAACCTGTGGGAGCGAGCCTGCTCGCGAAAGCGCCAGAACATCCAACATCCGTGTTGACTGTCAGGGCCTCTTCGCGAGCAGGCTCGCTCCCACATTCACTGCGCCGTGCTGTCAAATCCCCTGGCTACGCAGCCAGCTCATCAACTGCGGCAACGGCAATGCCCCGCTCTGGCGCGCCACTTCCCGGCCGTTCTTGAACAGAATCAGGCTCGGGATCGAGCGAATCCCCAACTGCGCCGACAATTGCTGATTCGCCTCGCTGTCGAGCTTGGCCAACCGACACTTGCCCGCCAGTTGCTTCGCCGCTTGCTCGAACACCGGCGCAAACGACTTGCACGGCCCACACCAGTCCGCCCACACGTCCACCAATAACGGCAGGTCGCCCTTGATCTGGCTGGCGTAATCACCTTGGTTCAACTCGAAAGGCTTGCTCAGCAACATCTCGGCCTTGCAGCGCCCGCACTTGGGCTGATCGCCGAGGCGTTCGGCGGGAATGCGGTTGAGGCCGTTGCAGTGGGGGCAGGGGATGAGGAGGGGGTCGGTCATTAGAGTGTTCCGGATAGAGGCTGATGAACCTGAGTTGGAGACGTCTGCTCACATTTTCAATCGTGCAGCGGCAGTCGTCGACACTACGCTGAGTGTTCCCGGCAAGCCACTGGTCCACCTATGGATATCGCAACTTGCGATATGTCGGATCTGTGGTTAAATTCCATAGCAAAGTGCGATAAGGATGTTGCATGCATGTGTTCACCGAAAAACCCATTCGGGAGGCGAAAACCAAATGGCCTCAAGCGGCCAATGCGTTGGATCAGTGGTATCGACTGGCCACGCGGATCAAGCCAAATGATTTCGCGGCAATGAAATCCTCATTTCCTGCGATCGATAAAGTAGGCGATTTTCACGTTTTCGATATCGGCGGCAACAAATTACGATTAATTGCGTATGTCCGTTACAGGCATCACAAGTTGTACATCAAGCATGTGATGGATCACCGCGAATATGACCGGGGAAAATGGAAGGAGGGAAGGGTATGAGTGTGTTGGTCCAAAAGGCTGCCGAGCATTGGGAGTACGTTGCTCCTTTGCTCCGAAAACCAAAAACCGAAGAAGACTACGACCTGCTGGTACGAGCACTCGATGAACTGTTAGAGATGACCAGACTTGATGAGTCGCATCCCTTGATGAGTCTGGTGGATATCATCGGCGACTGGATAGCGCAGTGGGATCACGAACATCACCCGATGCGCGAAGCGAGCGGTGCTGAGGTCCTGGGTTACATGATGCGCGAGCATGGCTTGAGCCAGAGCGAATTACCCGGTGTGGGCACTCAATCGGTGGTTTCGGAAATATTAAGCGGCAAGCGCCAGCTCAACCTGCGACAAATCCGCTGGCTGGCTGAACGCTTTGACGTGCCGGTAGACGTGTTCATCTGAGCCGTCACGACGAACAACTGATCTCCAAATGCTTGCCCCACTCCGGTGGCCGCTCGGCATAGCTCTCCATCCCGGGTTGTTCCTCGAAGGGGTTGCTCAACACCGCGTGCAAGCGCCGGACTTCCGAGTAGTCGCCGCTTTCCGCTGCATCGATGGCCTTTTGCGCCAGGTAGTTGCGCAGGATGTACAGCGGGTTGACCGCGTGCATGCGGGCGCGGCGTTGTTGTTGGTCGTTGTCGCCGTCCCGTGCGACGCGGGCGAGGTACAGCGAGCCCCAGGCATCGAAGCCCTTGATGTCGACGAAGTCGTCGCGCAGGCGGGCGATAGCCTGTTCCGCCGATTGGTCGCCGAGGCGGCGGAAGAACAGGGTGTAGTCGACGCCACTGTTCTGCATCAGTTGCAGCAGTTGTTCGAGCAGCGCTTGATCGTCCTCTTCGGCGGTGGTCAGGCCGAGGCGGCGGCGCATCAGGTCCAGGTAATGCGCCTGGAACAGCGGCAGGTACAGGCCGAGGGCTTCTTGCAGGGCTTCGATGCTGATGTAGGGCGTCAGGGCCTGGGCCAGGGCGCTGAGGTTCCATTGGCCGATGGGCACTTGGTTGCTGAACGAGTAGCGGCCACGGTCATCGGAGTGGTTGCAGATGAAGTTGGCGTCGAAATCATCGAGGAAGGCGAACGGACCGAAATCGAAGGTGATGCCGAGGATCGACATGTTGTCGGTGTTCATCACTCCGTGGCAGAAGCCGTAGGCCTGCCATTGGGCGATTAGTTCGGCGTTGCGTTCGACGATCTCGCGGAACATCGCCAGGTACGGCTCCGGCTGCTCCCGGCACTCGGGGAAGTGCATGGCCAGTACGTGTTCGGCCAGCGCCTGATGTTGTTCGGTTTTCTTGGTGTAGTAGAAATATTCGAAGTGGCCGAAGCGCACATGGCTAGGCGCCATGCGCAGCACCATGGCCGCGCGCTCCTGTTTCTCGCGCCAGACCGGGGTGTTCGAGCCGATCACGCACAGTGCGCGGGTGGTGGGGATGTGCAGCGCGTGCAGGGCTTCGGAGGCGAGAAACTCGCGGATCGACGAACGCAGCACCGCACGGCCATCGCCCATACGCGAGAACGGGGTTTGCCCGGCGCCCTTGAGGTGCAGGTCCCAATGCTCGCCGGCCTGGTTGTACACCTCGCCCAGCAGCAGCCCACGGCCGTCGCCGAGTTGCGGATTGTAGGAACCGAACTGATGCCCGGAATAAACCATCGCCCGGGGCACCGCATCGGCCCACAGCTTATGTCCGCCGAATATCTCGGCGAACTCTGGCGTCTCGGCCACGGCCGGGTCGAGGTCGAGCAAGGCCATGGCGGCGGGGCTGGCCACCACCAGCCGTGGGTCGTCGATAGGTTCGGGCAGGATGTGCGCGGAAAACGCATCGCCGAGGCGGGCGAAGCGGTTGTCGAAAGTCAGTTCGTCGAGGGCTTTCAAGGGCCATTCTCCAGCAGAATGTCCGAGCATTCTGCTGGGGATAGGCCGGTTAGTCGAGCTTGGCCGGTGGCTGTTCGGGTGGCGGCTCCTGGACAGGCTTGCCGTCGACCGCCGGGACGATGGTTTTCGTCTCTGGATCGATCGGTACCATTTTGTATTCCTGGCCTTGAAGGTTCTTCAGGTAGACCTCCATCTGGCGGAATGAAATGTTGATGTGCTGCTTCTTGAACTCGCGGTTGATGAAGCGGTTGACCTCGTCCAGGACCGGGTTGCGGTCACCGAGGTCACGCACGTGCATGCGCAGTTCGTGATCGAGAGTGCTTTCGCCGAAGTTCAGGAAGTACACGTGTGGCTCCGGTTCCTTGAGCACCCGTGGGTTTTCCCGTGCAGCCTTGAGCAGCAGCTCCTTGACCAGATCCAGGTCGGACCCGTAATCGACGCCCAGCTTCAAAGTCACCCGGGTGATGGTGTCGGTCAGGGACCAGTTGATCAGTTGCCCGGTGATGAAGGTCTTGTTCGGGACAATGATGTCCTTGCGGTCGAAGTCGGTGATGGTCGTGGCGCGAATACGGATCTTGCTCACCGTGCCTGACAGGTTGCCGATGGTGATGGTGTCGCCGATCCGCACCGGGCGTTCGAACAGGATCATGATCCCCGAGATGAAGTTGGCGAAGATCTCCTGCATGCCGAAACCCAGGCCCACCGAGAGCGCCGCCACCAGCCATTGCAACTTATCCCAGCTCACGCCGAGGGTCGACAGGGTCGAGACAAACCCGACCCCGGCAATCACATACGACAACAACGTGGTAGTGGCGTAGGCGCTGCCCTGGGCCAGGTTGAGCTTGGACAGCACGAAGACTTCCAGCAAACCCGGCAAGTTGCGCGCCAGGGCAAAGGTGATGCCGATGATGATCAGCGCGCCGAGCATGTCGCCGATGCTGATCGGCACCATGCTCATGTTGGCGCCGGTGCCGCTGGTGTATTCGTAGAGGGTGATGTTGTCCAGGTAGGAGAACACCGAAATCAAGTCCGACCAGACCCAGTACAGCGCAGCGATGAAGCCGCCGAGCAAGGCCAGTCGAATCAGGCGCAGGGACTGTTCGTTGACCTTTTCAATGTCCAGGGTCGGCTCTTCGATCACCGCTTCGCCGTCACCGGCCTCTTTCGCCGCTTGGCGTTTGGCCAGGGCGCGCTGGTAGGCCAGGCGCCGCGCGGCGACCGACAGGCCACGGACGAACGTGGCCTCGATCACCAGCCAGAACATCAGCAAGTACAGGGTGTTGATCAAGCGGTCACTGAGCTTCAACGCGGTGTAGTAGTAGCCGAAGCACACGGCGACGAACAGCGCGATGGGCAGGGCGGTGAACGCCACACCGACCACTTTGCGGAACAGCGAGGCGTTCTGATGGGTCGGGCTGCTCAGCAGCAAGCGGCTCAGTAGCCAGGCCATCAAGGCGTAGCAGATCAGTACCACCGGCATGCCCAGCACGTCGTCGGCCAGGGCCGCCGGTTGCAACTCGGCCACCGCCACCACGGCCACCAGTGCCAGCACCACCAGGCCGAGCCTGCGGACCCAGCCCTGGAGGAATTCCACCTGGGGTTTTTCCCAGCGGAAATGCAATTCAGCCACGCCACCTGGCGCGAGGATGCGGTAGGCGGTGTAGAACACCAGCCAGGCCTGGGCGATTTGCAGCAGCGCCGCGCCCATGTTGGTGTTCTGCCCACGGGCGTCGATCTGCAAGGCATAGCCGCACAGCGCCAGACCCAGGGACAACGGCATCGCCAGCAGGATATTGATCAGGATCGCTTGCGGCGTGTGCCATTGGCTGTCGCGCTTGAAGTGGCCGATGTCCTGGTGGACTTTGTTCAGCCGCGCATACAGCTGTTTGCGCCGCCACAGCAGTGCGCCGATCAACAGCGCCAATGGCAGGAACAGCAGCGGCCGCTGGGTCAGGCCGTCGGTCAGTTCGCTGAAGCTCGAGGCCCAGGGCAGGGTGGTGACTTGCCGTTGCAGGCGCTCCGGCACGGCGCGCATCCATTCCAGGTCCAGCGGCTTGTTGCTGGGAATCCAGAACATTTGCTCATCAAGGGTCGAGCGCAGGCTTTGTGCAGTGCTGAGCAGTTGTTTCTGGTTCAGTTGCAGGGTGATGGATTCATTGAGCACCGCGCTGAGTTCACGGTTCAGGCGTTCCAGCAGGTCGGCACGGGTGAGGGCCAGTTCCAGCAGACTTTTGCGCAACTGTGGAGTGACTTGCTCCGGCGGCTGGGTGGCGAGCAGGTTGTCGACGTAGGTGCTCGGGTTGCTGAGCAATTCCCGTTGCTGGCTGACTTCGAACTGGTACAGGCGAATGTCGGCGATCTGGTCCGCCAGGTCGCGGTCGAGCTTGAGGCGCGGCAGCGATTGCTTCTGTTTGTAGAGGATCTTCGACAGCAGCAGGCTGCCCTTGAGCACGTTGATCTGCTCGTCGAGGGCGGCGTCGCTCTGGGTCACGCTGTCCAACTGCTGCTTGGTTTGCAGGTTTTGCTGGGTGACTTCGTTGAGGCGGTCGGTACTTTTGAGTAGGTAGTCAGACAGCTTGAGGTTGGCCGCGCTCTCGGTGGCGAGCAGGCTGCTGCCGCCGGCTTTCTGCGCTTCGATCGATTGCTGGGTCACCGTTTCCTGCGACTGGGCCAGGCGCTTCTGGTTGATCAGGGTTTGCAGGTCCTGGATCTCCTGCTCCATGCGCGTGATTTTTTCCATCAGCAAGTCGTGCTGGCCGTTGCCCAGGTCCTGCAACTGGCTGTTGCCGGCCAGTTCCTGGCGACGCAGCGGGATCAGCGAATTGAGCGCCACCAGTTCGGCGTTGAGCAGGTCCCGTTGCTCGCCGCTCAGGGTCTTGCCGTTGTCTTTACCGCTCTTGAGGATGTTGTTGATCTGCTGGATGCGCGTCTGGCTGCTGGAAATCTCGGCTTGCGCACGCTCCGGGCGGGTTTGGGCGGTGATTACCAAGCTGTTGGCGTCGGCCAGGGCTTTTTGCAGATCGCTTTGCTGGGTCGAGCGGTCGCTGAGCAGTTGCTCCAGCTGCTGGATCGACTGATTGGCGTAGCGCTGGGCCACCGGCATGATCCGCGTGCCCTTGAGGCGGGTCAGCTCACGCTGGTTCTCGATGTTTTCCCGCGGGGCGTTGGCCAGTTGCTGTTTGAGATCGGTCAGCTTCTGGTCGTAGTCGCGCTTGTTGCCGAGCTGGGTCAGGGTGTTTTGCAGGATCGTTTGCAGGGCCTTTTGGTCGGCTTCCGGCAATTTGCGATCGGCGATCTTGTCCAGGCTCGCCTGCACGGCTTCGCTGGTCGGTGGTTCGGCGGCTTGCAGCGGGCCGACACAGAGGCTCAGGCCCAAGAGGGCCATGATCAAAACATTACGCAGGGTAGGCATAGAGACCGGTCAAGCAAGTGAGAGTGGACGCAGTTTAGAGGAACAACCCGGGACCCGGGCGACTTCCTTCGGGGAATCTGACGCCCACTTTGCCGATCTTGTTCCCCTCCATGACCGCAACCGTCCAGATGGTGTTGTTCCATTCCACCTGGTCACCAACCACCGGCGCGCCGCCGACTTTCTGGGTAATGAAGCGACCCAGCGGCATGTCCGGATCGACCCCTTCGAGCTTGAGCCCGTACAGCGCGGAAACCGCGCCCAGCTGGGCGTCGCCTTCGAGCACGAAGTCGCCGAAGAAGCGCAAATCCAGCCCCCGTTGCGGGGCCTGGCTGAAGAGTTTTCCGAGGGCCGGCAAGTTGTGTTCATGGCCGATAACACACAGCAAATCATCGACTTCCAGCACCGTACTACCCGACGGATGGAGCAGTTGCTGGCCTCGAAACAGTGCGGCGATCCGCGTGCCTTCGGGCATTTTCAGCTCGCGCAGGGCCGCGCCGATGCACCATTTTTCCGCGCCGAGGCGATAAACGAACAGCTCCCACTCGCTGGTGACGTGGACTTCCAGCGCCGCCCGGCTGATGGGCGCGGGCTCCGGCGGCACCGTGACCTTGAGCAACTTGGCCACCCACGGCAGGCTCGTGCCCTGCACCAGCAGTGACACCAGCACGATAAAGAACGCCAGGTTGAAATAGAGCTGGGCGTGGGGCAGGCCGGCCATCAACGGGAACACCGCGAGAATGATCGGCACCGCGCCGCGCAGGCCAACCCAGGAGATGAAGACCTTTTCTCGACCGTGGAAAGCTTTGAACGGTAGCAGGCCGACCATCACCGACAGCGGTCGGGCGAACAGGATCATCCACAGCGCCAGGCCCAGGGCCGGCAGGGCAATCGGCAGCAAATCGTGGGGCGTGACCAACAGGCCCAGCACCAGGAACATGCCGATCTGCGCCAGCCAGGCCATGCCGTCGAGCATGTGCAGGATGCCGTGGCGGCTGCGCACCGGGCGGTTGCCGATCACCAGGCCGCACAGGTACACCGCGAGGAAACCGCTGCCATGCAAGGCGTTGGTCAGGGCGAAGACCACGAGGCCGCCGGCGATCACCAGGATTGGGTACAGGCCGGTGGCGAGGTTGATCCGGTTGACCATTTGCAGCATCAGCCAGCCACCGCCCAAACCAATCAGGCCGCCGATGCCGAACTCCCGCAGCAAGTGCGTCAGCAGGCTCCAATGCAGGCCGGTCTGGCCGCTGGCGAGCATGTCGATCAGGGTCACGGTGAGAAACACCGCCATCGGGTCGTTGCTGCCGGATTCGATTTCCAGGCTGGCGGTGACCCGTTCGTTCAGGCCTTTGCCCCCCAGCAACGAGAACACCGCCGCGGCGTCGGTGGAGCCGACAATGGCGCCGATCAACAGGCCCTGGATCAGGTTGAGGTCGAACAGCCAAGCGGCGGCGAGGCCGGTCAGCCCGGTGGTAATCAGCACCCCCACCGTCGCCAGCGACAGTGCCGGCCATAACGCCACGCGAAAGCTCGAGACCCGGGTGCGCAAGCCACCGTCGAGCAAAATCACCGCGAGGGCGAGGTTGCCCACCAGATAGGCCGTCGGGTAGTTATCGAAGATGATGCCGCCGCCGTCTACGCCGGCGGACATGCCCACGGCCAGGATAATCACCAGAATCGGGATGCCCAGGCGGGACGACAGGGAACTGACCAGAATGCTCGCACCTACCAGCAACGCGCCGATCAAGAACAGGCTGTTGATGGTTGTCGCATTCAAAGGCAGTACTCCAGGAAGCTGAAAGGCGGGCGCGAACTGACCATGCAGTCTGCGTGCCAGCGATTCTAACCTGTTGAAATGTGATGCTGTCAAAAAGCTTTTCGGCGGGTTGCGGTTCAATGGGGTGAGGGGGCTTGCCCCCGTTCGGCTGCGAAGCAGTCGCAAGACGGTTGATGCGGTTTGCCTGAGAGACTGCGGTGCCGGGTTTTAGGGTCGCTGCGCGACCCGACGGGGGCAAGCCCCCTCACCACAGGCAAGCCCCCTCACCAAAGAAAAGCCTCGCCACGGCAGGATTTGTCTCAGACGTTACAGGCTAAAGCGCCCGACCATGGTGTTCAGGTCCACCGCCAACCGCGACAACTCACTGCTCGCCGCACTTGTCTGATTGGCCCCGGTCGCCGACTGCACCGACAGGTCACGAATGTTCACCAGGTTACGGTCCACTTCCCGTGCCACTTGCGCCTGTTCTTCGGCGGCGCTGGCGATCACCAGATTGCGCTCGTTGATTTCGACGATGGCGCTGTTGATGGTGTCCAGCGACAGCCCCGCGCCGCGGGCGATATTCAAGGTCGACTCGGCGCGCTCGGTGCTGTTGCGCATCGAGTCCACAGCGTGTTCGGTGCCGCTCTGAATGCTGCCGATCATCCGTTCGATTTCGCTGGTCGATTGCTGGGTGCGATGGGCCAGGGCCCGCACTTCGTCCGCAACCACCGCAAAACCGCGACCGGCTTCACCGGCGCGGGCGGCTTCGATGGCGGCGTTCAGCGCCAGCAGGTTGGTCTGGTCCGCCAGGCCGCGAATCACGTCCAGCACCTTGCCGATGTCCCGGGATTCATTGGCCAGGTCGCCAATCAGGGTGGCGGTGCTTTGCACGTCGGTGCTCATGCGTTCGATGGCGCTGACGGTTTCCTGCACCAGATCGCGGCCGTCACCGGCGGACGCGGTGGCATTTTTCGAGGCTTCGGACGTGCTGACGGCGTTGCGCGCCACTTCTTCCACGGCGCTGGTCATCTCATTGACCGCCGTGGCGGCCTGCTCGATTTCGTTGTTCTGCTGAACCAGGCCGCGAGCGCTTTCGTCGGTGACGCTGTTCAGTTCTTCAGCGGCGGAGGCCAGTTGCGTGGCCGAGCCGGAAATCCGCTGCAAGGTGTCGCGCAGCTTGCCTTGCATCTTGGCCATGGCGGCGAGCAGGCGACCCGGTTCGTCGCTGCCGTCAACGTGGATCGGCTGGGTCAGATCGCCTTCGGCAATGGCTTCGGCGGCATTCAGCGCGTTGGCGATTGGCCGGGTGATGCTGGTGGTCAGCAGCCAGGCGAAGAGCATGGTCAGCACCGTGGCAATCACCAACAACGCCACCACCAGGTTGAACGCCGAGGAATACTGGTCGGACGCTAGCTGGTTGGTGTCGAGGGTCTGCTGGGTGTTGATTTCCAGCAGGCGGCCGAGCACGGCATTCATCGATTCGGAGTTACTTAGCAGATCGGTGTTGAGCAAGGTCCGTAGCTCATCCACCTGATTGTTGCGCGACAGGGATTTCATCCGGTCTTCGATCTGCCGGTACTGACCCAGCAACTGCACGTATTGCTCGTAGGCCGCACGTTCTTCCGGGGCGGCGATCAACTTCTCGTATACCGCCTGGGCCTTGTGAATCTGTTGATTGCGGCTTTCCAGCAGGTCGATGGTTTTCTGCTGCACGTCCGGCTCGCGGTTCACCAGCAAGCGGTACGACAACACCCGCAGGCGCAGGGTCAACTGGGTGAATTCGTCCAGGGCCTTGATGCTCGGCACGCTGTTGGAGGCGATGTTCTCGGCGGCCCCGCGGATGTGGCTCATCTGGTTCAGCGCAAACACGCCAAGCACCAGCATCAAGCTGCCAATCAAGGCAAACCCGGCAAAGGCGCGCGGTGCGATATTCATATTACGAAGGGACATGGGGCGTACCGAAAAGAGCGCATCCGTGCGGGGCTGAGACGGGGGTTTGCCTGACTTATCGGTCACGCGATTCAAGTCTTGAGCGGTTGCGCGCTTTTGTCGCAGCCGGGGTGCGGCGACGAAGTGCAGGAACCAGATCCATCAATCACAGTCTTTAAAGCTCGCGAGAAAGGTCGACCGCCAGCAAAATCAAGGCCTTGCGCCTGAATAACCCTGGCCACCGTGGTGACTTTTCTTTATCGTACGCGCCCTTTGAAAATGCCTGGAAAATCAAAATGTTGGAAGCATCCCTCAACCAGCTCGAACAACTGGTCAGCGACCTGGTACAGCAGAACCAGACCTTGCTCGACAGCCATCAAGCCCTGAGCGCCGAACTGGCCCAGGCCAAGGATGAAAACGAAAGCCTGCAACTGAACCTGATGGAACAGGAAGAGAAACACGGCGCCACCGCCGCGCGTATCCAGGCCCTGGTCGAGCGCGTCAGCGCCAAGCCGGTCAGCGCATGAGCTACGGCGCCGACGGGGTAAAAGTCGTCTCCATCCTGGGCGAGGACTATTCGATCAAGGCGCCGGCCGGGGAAGAGCAGACCCTGCTGGACGCCGCGATGATGTTGAAAGCCGCGCTGGCGGACACCAAGAAAAAGTACCCGACCTTGATCGGCGACCGACTCCTGGTATTGGCGGCGATGAATCTGTGCTCCCGACAGATCGAAATGCAAAAGCAACACCAGCAGGAACTGGACCGTTACCAAGAGCAAGTCAGCGCCACGGTCGAAGTGATTTCGAAGACGATCAACCAGGCCTGAACGGCTTTGCGCACAACCAAAGAATAGATTGTCGATTCGTTTGTATACAATCGGCACGGCTGTTGCAGTGTTTCAGCCTCTTATTCTTTGGGGGTGCTCCATGCAGTTCTGGCGTCGCAGTATTCAATGGCAGTTGATCCTGAGTATGGGCACCGCCCTGCTGGTCAGTATTCTGATCGTGGTTGGCGTTTATACCCTGGTGGTCAACCGCCTCGCCCAGCGTTACCTGGTCGAACAGGCCTTACCCTCCAGCATCGAAGCGATGCGCAACGACATCGAGCGCATCCTCGTCCAACCCCTCACCGCCGCCAAGGACATCGCCAGCAACAGCCTGGTGCGTGACTGGTTGGCCGAGGGCGAAAACAGTGCCCAGACCGCCACCTTCGTGAAGTACCTGGAAGGCATTCGCGCCGAGCACAACGCTTTTACCGCACTGATCGTCGGCACGGCGTCCAGCCATTACCTCACGGAGAAAGGCCTGGACCGCACCCTCAGCCGCTCCAATCCCAAAGACGCCTGGTTCTACGCCTTTCTCGACAGCGATCAGCCGCGCACCCTCAATATCGACCATGACACCGCCACCGGCGAGTTGGCCTTGTTCATCGACCTCAAGGTCCAGCAGGCCGGCAAAACCGTGGGCGTCGCCGGGCTTGGGCTGAGCATGAAAGAACTGTCCGAGCTGATTCACAACTTCAGTTTTGGTGAGCGTGGCAAGGTTTATCTGGTGCGCTCCGACGGCTTGATCCAGGTTCATCCCGAAGCCCAGTTCAGCAACAAGCGGCAGTTGGCCGAGCAGATTGGCGCCCCGGCGGCACAAGCGGTGCTGGGTCAAAAAAACGCGGTGAGCAGTACTTTCGTCCGTGATGGCGAGGATTTTCTGGCGCTCAGCCTGCCGTTGCGGGATTTGGGCTGGACCCTGGTGGCCGAAGTGCCGCAATCGCAGATCTACGCCGAAGCCCGGCGGGCGATGTGGATGAGCAGCGGGATCGGCCTGGCGGTGGCCGTGGTGTGCCTGTTATTGGTGGTGCTGTTGGCGCGCGGACTGGTACGGCCGATTCGCCAAGTAACAGCGGCGCTGGTAGCCATCGGTAGCGGTGGTGGAGATTTGACCCATCGATTGGATGCCAGCCGCGCCGATGAACTCGGCGATCTGGCCCGTGGCTTCAATCGCTTCCTCGACAGTCAGCGCGGCATGATCGGCGAAGTGCTGGCCACCAGCGAACGCTTGCGCACGGCTGTGAGCCAAGTGGCCAAAGTGGTGGACAACACCGCCGAACGTTCCGGTCGGCAGCAGGACATGACCGACATGGTCGCCACCGCCGTGCACGAGATGGGTCTCACGGTGCAGGAAATCGCGCAGAACGCCGGCAACGCGGCGGTTGCCTCGCAGTCGGCGCGGGACGAAGCAATGATCGCGCGGGAAGTGGTCGGCGGCTCGATCCGGCATATCGAAAGCATGTCCGATGAAATCGGCCTCGCGGCGACGGCGGTAGCGGCGCTGGCGCAGCAGGTGGCGTCCATCGATCAAGTGCTGGCGGTGATTCGCGGCATTTCTGAACAGACCAATTTGCTGGCGCTGAACGCGGCCATCGAAGCTGCGCGCGCTGGGGACATGGGGCGCGGGTTCGCGGTGGTTGCGGACGAGGTGCGGACCCTGGCGCGCCGCACCCAGGCGTCCACCGATGAAATCCAGCAGATGATCGGTAGCCTTAAGCAGGGCGCGGAAAACGCCGTGTCGTCCATGTATTCCGGGCAAGCGGCGACGGGCACCGGGGTTGAATCGAGCCAGCGCACCGGCGCGTCGCTGACCGCGATTACCGGGCAGGTGGAGCGCATCAGCGACATGAACCACCAAGTCGCGACCGCCACCGAGGAACAGTCGGCGGTCACCGAAGAGATCAACCGCAACGTGCAAGGCATTTCCGATCTGGCCCGGGCCACGGCCGGGGAGGTCAGGGCTTGCCGAGAAGACTGTCAGACCTTGCAGCGGCTGGCCGATGACTTGGCGCGGCAGATGGGTGGGTTCAAGTTGAGTTGACGTTTTTGTGGTGTGTCAGTTCCGGCCGCCCCTCACCCTAACCCTCTCTCCAGAGGGGAGAAGGAACTGACCGAGTTGTTTTGTCTATTTGCATAGACCTGAAATATCGAGTCGAACTCAGATTCTGAAAAGCCCCCAATCGGCTCCCTTTCCCCCTCTCCCCTTTGGGGAGAGGGGTGATTCTCAAGTCAAGCAAAGTTCCGAAGATTAAAACCAGTCATCTCGCATCGTCAGACACACATCATCCCGCGCCTCAAGCAAGGCCAGCTCATGATGACAACCCGGCACTTCCCACGTCAGGAAGTACCGCGCCGCCTGCAACTTGCCTTTATAGAAGCCGACGTCTGCTGCCTCGCCTTTGGCCAAGCCTTCCTCAGCGCGAATCGCCTGTTCCAGCCAGCGCCAGCCAATCACTGCATGACCGAACACTTTCAAGTACAGCGCCGAGTTGGCCAAACTGCTGTTGACCTTGCCCTGGCCCAAATCCATCAGCAGGCCAAGTGTCACCGTTTGCAGGTGCGCCACCAGTTTCTCCAACGGTTCACGCAGCGCAGTCAGCGACTCATGGGCACGGGCCCGTTCAGCGGTGTCGGCAATCAAGCGCATCAATTGCTTGAGCCCGGCGCCGCCGTTCTGCGCCAGCTTTCGCCCCAGCAAGTCCAGCGACTGAATACCGTGGGTGCCTTCGTGAATCGGATTGAGGCGGTTGTCGCGGTAGTACTGCTCCACCGGGTATTCGCGGGTGTAGCCGTGGCCGCCGAGAATCTGGATCGCCAGTTCATTGGCCTTCAAGCAAAACTCCGACGGCCAGGATTTGACGATCGGTGTCAGCAAATCGAGCAATTCATGGGCGTGCTTGCGCTCGTCTTCGGTCGCCAGCGTGGTGGTGTCGTCAAACAGCCGCGCCGCGTACAGCCCCAGGTCGAACGACCCTTCGACGTAAGCCTTCTGGGTCAAGAGCATGCGCTTGACGTCGGTGTGCTGGATGATCGCCACCGGTGCGGTGTTCGGGTCCTTACTGTCCGGCACCCGCCCTTGCGGACGCTCGCGGGCGTACTCCAGGGAATACAGGTAGCCGGCGTAACCGAGCATCACCGCGCCCATGCCGACGCCGATCCGCGCTTCGTTCATCATCTGGAACATGTAGCTCAGGCCATGGTGCGGCTTGCCCACCAAATAGCCGACGCACTCGCCGTTATCGCCGAAGTTCAGCGCAGTGGAGGTGGTGCCGCGCCAGCCCATCTTGTGGAACAGCCCCGCCAGCAGCACATCGTTGCGTGGACCTAGGCTGCCGTCATCGTTGACCAGGAACTTGGGCACGATAAACAGCGAGATGCCTTTGACCCCGGCCGGTGCGTCCGGCAGCTTGGCCAACACCATGTGCACGATGTTTTCCGACAACGGGTGATCGCCGCCGGAGATGAAAATCTTGTTGCCCTTGAGTCGATACGTGCCGTCGGACGCCGGCTCGGCGCGGGTCCGAATGTCCGACAGCGACGACCCGGCGTGAGGTTCGGTGAGGGCCATGGTGCCGAAGAAGCGGCCGTCGATCATCGGTTGCAGGAAACGCCGCTTCTGCTCGTCGGTGCCGAAACTCTCGATCAGGTTGGCCGCGCCCATGGTCAGGAACGGGTACGAAGTCGAGGCGGCGTTGGCCGATTGAAAGTGCGCGAAGCAGGCTTGGGACAGCAGGGTCGGCAATTGCATGCCGCCGGCCTCGAAGCTGCGTGCGGCGTTGAGGAAGCCGGCTTCAAGGAACGCATCCACCGCCGGTTTCACTTCTGGAATCAGAATCGCCTGGCCGTTTTCGTAGCGCGGTTCGTTTTCGTCGTTCTTGCGGTTGTGCGGGGCGAAGAACTTCTCGGCAATGCTGCGCGCCGTGCCAATCGCCGCATCGAAGGTTTCGCGATTGTGCTCGGCGAAACGCTCACGCTGGGTCAGGCCTTCGGCATCGAGGACTTCGTACAGCTCGAAAGCCAGATTGCGGGAACTGAGCAACGTCTCGGACATGGCGGCCTACCTTTTCTTGGAATGGACCGAGTCTAGGCGGGGGAAGAGAGGGTGAACAGGATGATTGATGAGCGTGATACAGGGGCAGTTGCAAGCCACAAGCCTCAAGCTGCAAGTAAGCGCTGGCTGCAGTGTTCGCAGTTCGCTTTTACTTGTAGCTTTCAGCTTGGAACTTGCTGGTGTTTTAACCGATGGTCATCAGGCTGGCATTCCCGCCCGCCGCAGCGGTGTTAACGCTCAGCGCCCGCTCGATCACCAGGCGCTCCAGCGCAATGTTGGTCTCGCCTTGGGACAAGCCGTGCACCCCGACAATCGCCCCGGCTCGCTTGGCCACTTGCTGGCACACCGCGCGCAATTGATCGGAATGACCGTGGTGCAGGACCGCATCAAACAGCACTTCGTCCTTGTTCCAGTCGGCCACCAATTTGATCCGCGCCTGAACCTCTTTCGGCAAACGGGCAAACAAGGCCTTGGTCAACTCCGCATCCGGCCACACCGCCGAACCGCCGACGGCCAGGACCGCCGCCAGTTGCGTCAGCAGGTCGCCTTCGATCTCGGCCAGGCACAGCACGTGCTCGCGAGGCAGGATCGCATAGCTGTTGCGTTCGCCGGTCGGGCCGGCCAACAATCGGGTGATGCCGCTTTGCGATTGCGCCGCGAACTGCACGCACAGGGTGCTCAGGTCGGTGAATGTGTTGCTGTCGGCCCAGGCTTGCAGGGCAGTCAGCGGCTTGCTCATGGCGTCGCGCAAACGGACGTCCGGCGCAGCGATGGCGTCGCCGCGAACGAAGGATTGTTCGATCGCATCCGTAGGACGAGTCGACAGCAGGCGGTACAGGTACAACGGCCCACCGGCTTTCGGCCCGGTACCCGACAGACCTTCGCCGCCGAACGGCTGCACACCGACCACGGCGCCAACGATGTTGCGGTTGACGTAGACGTTACCGGCGTTGACGTTGTCGATCACCTTGGCGATGGTCTCGTCGATTCGCGTGTGCACGCCGAGGGTCAGGCCGTAACCGGACGCATTGATCTGGCCGATCAACTGGTCGATGTCCTTGCGCTTGTAGCGCACCACGTGCAGCACCGGACCGAAGATCTCCCGTTGCAGTTCGTCGAAGCTTTCCAGTTCGATCAGGGTCGGCATGACGAAGGTGCCGCGCTTGACCTCTTCGCCGTCGGCGATGGCCACTTGGTACACGCTGCGACCTTTGTCGCGCATGGCCTGGATGTGTTTCTCGATGCCGGCCTTGGCTTCGGCATCGATCACCGGGCCAATGTCCACGGACAACCGCTCCGGGTTGCCGAGACGGCATTCAGCCATGGCGCCCTTGAGCATTTCGATGACACGGTCCGCGGAATCTTCCTGCAAGCACAACACACGCAGCGCCGAGCAACGCTGGCCGGCGCTGTCGAAGGCCGAGGAAACCACGTCGATCACCACTTGTTCGGTCAGCGCCGAGGAGTCGACGATCATCGCGTTCTGGCCACCGGTCTCGGCGATCAGCGGAATCGGACGACCCTGGGCATCCAGGCGGCCGGCCACGCTGCGTTGCAGCAAGCGTGCAACTTCGGTGGAACCGGTGAACATCACGCCTTTGACCCGCTCGTCGCCCACCAGGCGCGCACCAACGGTTTCGCCACGGCCCGGCAGCAGTTGCAGCACCCCTTCCGGAATCCCGGCTTCGAGCAGCAAGCGCACGGCTTGCGCCGCCACCAACGGGGTTTGCTCCGCCGGCTTGGCCAGCACCGGGTTACCGGCGGCCAATGCGGCGGCGACCTGGCCGCTGAAGATCGCCAACGGGAAGTTCCACGGGCTGATGCAGACCACCGGACCCAATGGGCGGTGGGCGTCGTTGGTGAAATCGTTACGGGCCTGGACCGCGTAATAGCGCAGGAAGTCTACCGCCTCACGGACCTCGGCGATGGCGTTGGCGAAGGTCTTGCCGGCTTCCCGGGCCAGCAGGCCCATCAGCGGCTGGATCTCGCCTTCCATCAAATCGGCGGCACGTTCCAGAATCGCCGCGCGCTCGGCCGGCGGCGTGGCTTGCCAGATCGGACCGGCATTGATCGCGCACTGGATGGCGTTGTCGACGTCTTCGACGGTGGCTTCTTGCACGTGGCCAACCACGTCACGCAGGTCGGACGGGTTCAGCACGGGCGCCGGGCTTTCCGTGCTGGCGGCGCAGCCGAGCATCGGCGCGGCTTTCCAACTGTTGTGCGCGGTGGCAAGCAAGGCGCAGGACAGCGACGCCAAACGATGTTCGTTGGCCATGTCGATGCCGCTGGAGTTGGCGCGTTCGCTGCCATACAAGTCGCGGGGCAGCGGGATACGCGGGTGCGGCAGGCCGAAGCCGCCTTCCAGCGTCGCCATCTGCTCGATGCTGGCCACCGGATCGGCCACCAGCTCCTGAATCGAAATAGACTGGTCGGCAATGCGGTTGACGAACGAGGTGTTCGCGCCGTTTTCCAGCAAGCGCCGCACCAGGTAGGCCAGCAATGTTTCGTGGGTGCCGACCGGGGCGTACACGCGGCACGGACGGTTCAGCTTGCCTTCGGATACTTTGCCTACAACCTGCTCGTACAGCGGTTCGCCCATGCCGTGCAGGCACTGGAATTCGTACTGGCCGGGGTAATAGTTCTGACCGGCGATGTGGTAGATCGCCGACAGGGTGTGGGCGTTGTGCGTGGCGAACTGCGGGTAGATGACTTCCGGCACCGACAGCAGTTTGCGGGCGCAGGCGATGTAGGACACGTCGGTGTACACCTTGCGGGTGTACACCGGATAGCCTTCCAGACCGTCCACTTGGGCGCGTTTGATTTCGCTGTCCCAGTACGCGCCTTTCACCAGGCGGATCATCAGGCGATGACGGCTGCGGCGCGCCAGGTCGATCACGTAGTCGATCACGTAAGGGCAACGCTTCTGGTAGGCCTGGATCACGAAGCCGATGCCGTTCCAGCCGGTCAGTTGCGGCTCGAAGCACAGGCGTTCCAGCAGGTCCAGCGACAGCTCAAGGCGATCGGCTTCTTCGGCGTCGATGTTCAGGCCGATGTCGTACTGCTTGGCCAACAGGGTCAGCGACAGCAGGCGCGGATACAACTCGTCCATCACGCGCTCGTACTGGGCACGGCTGTAACGCGGGTGCAGCGCCGACAGCTTGATGGAAATGCCCGGGCCTTCATAAATCCCACGACCGTGGGAGGCTTTGCCGATCGAGTGGATGGCTTGTTCGTAGGACGCCAGGTACTTCTGCGCGTCCAGTTCGGTGAGTGCGGCCTCGCCGAGCATGTCGTAGGAATAACGGAATCCCTTGGCTTCGAACTTGCTCGCGTTGGCCAGCGCCTCGGCAATGGTCTCGCCGGTGACGAACTGCTCGCCCATCAGGCGCATGGCCATGTCGACACCCTTGCGGATCATCGGCTCGCCGCTCTTGCCGATGATGCGGCTCAGGGATGAGGTCAGGCCGGCCTCGTTGTGGGTGGCGACC
>Ga0247742_10000240_pt1 | contig 47303 bp, 37 predicted proteins | sample UWRJL208509C2_FD_180944 | JGI IMG/M metagenome (GOLD analysis project Ga0247742, IMG submission 180944) | Plant litter microbial communities from Arlington Agricultural Research Station in Wisconsin, United States - UWRJ-L208-509C-2 | ecosystem: Environmental > Terrestrial > Plant litter >...
CGCACCGCTTTTTTCTGGGATGGGCTTGATACCCCGGCACAGGTTGTTTTTAACAGCGCGGATATCATTTGGAATGAGGCCATCTGGACAGAAGAGAACGAGATTAAACGCTTTCTTGAATCTGATATTCAGCAGCCATTTGCATTTTCAGAAGCGCCTTTAATGCGTTTTCAACTAAGTAATTTACAAAATGGCAATTGGTTTTTCTGCTGGACCCATCACCATATTTTAATGGACGGTTGGTGCCTTCCAATAATCCTTAGGGAAGTGTTTGATCAGTACGAGGCGTTAAGATCAGGCGCAGAGCCTCAAATTACTTATACCAAGCCATATGTGAACTTTATAAGCTGGCTTGCTAAACAGGATGAAGCCGTTGCCAAGGATTGGTGGGCCAATTATTTGTCAGGGTTTCATCACCCCACACCTTTTGGTATTGATCATCACAAGGCCGCCATTAATGAAAACAATCAGATGCAGGAATGCATAAAGGGACTTGACCCTGAGTTGGAGAATGCCCTTAAACAGTTTTCACAAAATGAAGGGGTCACCTTAAATGTCCTTGTTCACGCGGCCTGGGCCTTACTCCTGGGCAGATATTCAGGTACTGATGATGTTGTATTTGGCGCAACAGTATCCGGAAGGCCGCCCGAACTTGAAGGCGTTGAAAGGATGGTGGGCTTATTCATCAATTCTGTACCTGTGCGGGTAGGTATAAATAATGATGGTGAATTAGGTGAATGGCTGCATAGTTTACAGGCTAAACAATTGGAGCGGGATAATTATTCATATACTTCGCTAACCAGGATCCGGGAATATTCGGGAATGGCGGGAAGCCAGCCCCTGTTTGAGTCGCTCATCATATTTGAAAATTACCCTGTAGATAAATCGGTTGATGAGGGGATACCTGATTTAACTATCGGGGAGGTAAAGTTTTCCGAACAAACACATTACCCCATAACATTAATGATACTGCCGGGTAATGTTCTTACATTCCGTGTAAGTTACGATGCTTCCAGGTTTGCGGCGGAAACCATTAACCAGTTACTGCGGCACCTGTTTAATATTTTAAAAGGATTTTCGGCAGGAACGGGTCAGGTGTTAAATCAGATATCACTCACCGATCAGGAAGAAACAGCCCTTATTCTGGATACTTTCAATGCTAATGGGCCAGTGGTTGATGTTGTGAAACCAGTTTCAGAGGCGTTTGCCAGCCATGCGTCGGTACATCCGGAAACTACGGCACTGCTATTTGACGGCGAAAACTATAGCTATGGCGAAATAAATTTACGTGCCAATAAGCTTGCTGATTATTTATTAAGTACCGGATTAAAATCGGGCGAATTAGTGGCGCTTTGTATGGATCGATCTCCAGAAATGGTGATCTGCCTGCTGGCCATCATTAAATCTGGGGCAGCTTATTTACCGTTAGATCCTAAATTTCCTGTTGACCGCTTGCATTATATGTTGCAGGATTCAGGAGCTTGCCTGCTGCTTACCGAAAAAAAATACAACGCACTTTGGCAACAGGAGCAGGTACAGGTGTTAACAGCACAAGAAATACAGGCTCGTGCCGATGCTTCTCAAGCAACAGAACCCGGAGTAAAAGTAAAATTTGATGACCTCGCTTATGTTATTTATACCTCAGGTTCTACAGGCAAGCCCAAAGGTGTGCAGATAACTCATGGTGCATTGAGTAATTTCCTTGCTTCTATGGCTTTACAACCGGGAATTACTTCTCATGATTTGCTGCTTGCTGTTACAACTATATCATTTGACATTGCCGGACTCGAAATATTTCTTCCATTAACAAGCGGGGCTACACTGGCCCTGTTACCCGATGATGTTGCGGCCGATCCATTAAGATTGATAACCTGCATGCAAAAAATAAAGCCAACCATAATGCAGGCTACGCCAACAACCTGGCAAATGTTATTAAACAATGGCTGGGAAGGTTCATTATCATTAAAGGTTTTGTGCGGAGGAGAGGCATTGCCAAATGAACTGGCCCTGGAATTGGTGAGTAAAACACAATCGGTATGGAACATGTATGGCCCAACGGAAACTACCATATGGTCGGCGGTGCTTCAAATTGATCCGGGGCAGCATCTTTCGGCCAATGGATATACACTTATTGGCGGGCCAATTGCTAATACTCAATTGTACATACTCAATAATGCGCTGCAACCGGTTCCTGTTGGTGTTGCCGGAGAGCTATATATCGGCGGTAAAGGATTGGCCAAGGGATATTTAGGCATGCCCGGATTAACCGACGAAAAATTCATTTCTAATCCATTTGCAAAACATCCCGGCGATCGTATTTATCGTACCGGTGATCTGGCAAAATGGACTTACGACGGGACAATTTCATTTTTAGGAAGGATTGACCAGCAGGTAAAAATTCGTGGTTTTAGAATCGAAACAGGCGAAATTGAATCGATAATTAAAGAAATAGAGGGTATTAACGAGGCCGTTGTTATAGCAGGGAAAGACAACCAGAACAATGATTGCCTCCTGGCATTTATGATAATGGAACAAGGTGAAAACATCTCCTCAACCACGATAAGAGACCTGTTGGCAGCCAGGTTACCCGCCTACATGATACCATCAGCCTTTACCAGCCTGGATAAATTTCCGCGCACTCCAAATGGAAAAACCGACCGAAAGGCATTGAAAGACAACTATAAGGCAGATGTTTTGGCCGATGGCGATTATATAGCTCCTGTTAACGAGCTTCAGCAAAGAGTCCACTCTATATGGGCACTCGTGCTTGGGGTTCCGCAAATTAGTATTAAGGATAACTTTTTTGCACTTGGAGGGCACTCCTTGCTGGCAACACAATGCATGTCAAGGATAAGGGCCGAGTTTGAAATAGAGTTGCCCTTGAAAAAACTGTTTGACTATCCTGATATTGAAAGCTTCGCTGTTGAGTTACAGTTATTTATTAACGAAGCAAAAGGTGAGCAAGTACAGGTAACGCCTGATGAGGACAATGAAGTATTTGAGTTTTAAGAATTATTAATGATGAACAAAGCAGCGGATTTAATTATAGATTTAGAAAAACGGGGTATAAAACTTTGGGAAGAGGCGGGAGTGTTAAAACTCTCCGCTCCAAAGGGGGCATTGTCAGTTGAGATCAGAACTGAAATAAGCACGGTTAAGGATCAGATATTGGAGATTATCAAGGCCACCACACCTGCCTCCATAGAAAAAACAGCCTACAACATTACTGCAGCAGAACGGTCAGATGCGCATATTCCGCTTTCATTTTCGCAAAAGCGCCTTTGGTACTTGAATCAATTAGAGGGCGAAAATGCAATTACCTACAATATGCCTGCGGCATTGTTATTTAACGGTGATTTAAATGAGGATCAATTCCTCAAAAGCCTTAACCATATTGTAAAAAGGCATGAAGTGCTCAGAACATCGTTCTGTGAAACGGGCGAACAGGTTTATCAGCAGATAAAGCCGTATGATGTACTTATTAAAAACGTGATAAGCCTTGAACATTTTTCTGGCGCTGAACAAGATGCTGCACTTCAAAAAATGATTGATGAAGAAGCAAGGCTGCCCTTTAACTTATCAACAGATCAGCTCATGCGTTACAGGCTCATTCGTTTGGGCAACCATAGTTATGCCTTCCTGCTAACACTTCATCATATTATATCGGATGGTTGGTCGATAGATATTTTTATAAATGAATTGATAAGGGGATATACCGCTTTTACCGAGGCCACCCAAACTAATTTACCAGATTTACCAATTCAGTATGCTGATTTTGCCATATGGCAAAAAAAGTGGCTGTCTGGTAAAACGCTTGAAAGTCTATTAGCTTATTGGAAACGGCAGCTTGAGGGGATACCCGCGCTTATTTCATTACCTACAGACAGGGCACGACCGGCTGTGCAGTCATTTAATGGGGCATTGGAAAAATATGCGTTCGGCCCCGAGCTGTCAAATGGCCTGAAGCAGTTATGCACTGAGCAAAATGTTACGCCTTTTATGGCACTGATAAGTGTATATGCTGTTTTGTTGTCGCGGTGGTCAGGTCAGGATGATATAGTTATCGGGAGCGTAATAGCAAACAGAAACCGGAAAGAAATTGAAAATCTTATAGGGTTTTTTGTTAACTCCCTGGTGTTTAGAATAAAGTTAAACCCTCAGGTTACTTTTTCTGAATTACTAACCCAGGTACGTCATTTGTCTCTTGAAGCATTCGATCATCAGGATCTTCCGTTTGAAAAATTGGTGGAAGAAATAAGGCCTGAACGAACGCTTAGTCACAGCCCCTTATTCCAGGTTGCATTTGCATTACAGAACACCGGAAATGATGAACTCACATTACCCGGACTGGAGATCAGTGATCTGAATACGCATAGCGGTACATCAAAATATGATATCACTTTTTTTGCCGGCGAATCGGCCCATGGAATTGCAGGTGTTGTAGAATATAATTCAGATATTTTTGATCAGGCTACTATTCAGCGTTTTATTACACATTTCCGGGTGTTGTTGACAGGGGTAATTCAATCGCCTCAAAATAAGGTAAGTGAAATTAACATACTTGATACTGCCGAGAAACAACTGATTCTGGAGCAGTTTCGCGGAGTTATTGATCATGATTTTGAGGATAAAACAATTTTGGATGTTTTTGAGGGAAATGTAAAGCAAAACCCCGATTCTATAGCTTTACGTTATCTGGAAGAGCAACTCACTTATAATGAACTTAATAACAGATCAAGCCAGCTGGCCAGTTTTTTAGTTAAAAAAGGAGTATCCAAAAATGAGAAAGTTGGGGTAATGGCCGGCAGGTCTGTCAGCCAGATTATTGGATTGTTGGCAGTTCTTAAAGCTGGGGGATGTTACCTGCCTCTTGACCCGGACTACCCGCAGGAGCGACTAAAGTTTATTATTGAAGATTCAGAAACCAACATTATCCTGGCGCACTCCAGGTATTCGGAAATACTTTTGGGCGGAGCGTTTGAAGTTTTAATTATTGATAAGGATATCGAAGCCAGTGATAGCTTAGATGCCGACAAAAGCAGTATCAAAATTCAACCTGCCGATCATGCGTATATGATCTATACATCAGGGTCTACAGGTAAGCCCAAGGGGGTGATTTTAAGGCATGACGGCTTGCTGAATATGGTTCAGGAGCAGATCCGTACGTTTAAAGTAACGCGCGACAGCAGGGTATTACAATTTGCTTCCCCGGGATTTGACGCTTCAATAAGCGAGTATTTTATGGCACTTGGCTGCGGTGCGCGCCTGGTGATGACACCTAAGGAAAACTTAGTTCCATTGCCAGAATTTAATCGGTTTTTAACGGATGAGGGCATTTCGCACATTACACTTTCACCCAGCTTTTTGGCATTGTTGCCGCATGAGCCACTGCCTCAATTAACCAACCTTATTGTGGCTGGTGAAGCCTGTACGGTTGACCTTGTAAAGAAGTGGGCCAGTGGCAGGAATTTTTACAATGCTTACGGGCCAACCGAATCTACAGTCTGTACATCTATTGCCGTATGCAATCCTGATGTAGACAGGATCACTATCGGGCGACCCATGAATAATATTTTAGTTTATGTGCTGGATGCTAATTTTAACCTTAGCCCGGTTGGTGTTTCGGGCGAATTATATATAGGTGGCAGGGGTTTGGCATTAGGTTATCATAATCGCCCCGAACTAAACAAGGATAAATTTATTTTGCTAAGTATTGATAATGGCCCGGTTATAAGGCTGTATCGTTCAGGTGATCGTGCACGGTTTCTTGCCGATGGCCAGATTGAGTTTTTGGGCCGGATGGATGATCAGGTCAAGATCAGGGGTTTTAGGATAGAGCCCGGCGAGATTGAATCTGTGCTTCGTTCCCATTCGCTTGTTAAGGATGCAGTTGTTGTTGTAAATGAAGATACAACCGGTAATAAGCAGCTTTTTAGTTACGTGTGCCCTGAAACGAATTGGGAAAACAGACTGAGCACCTACAGCGAGCACGAAGTATTGCAGGAACAGGTTACCCATTGGCAGGAAATCTTTGATGATTCCTACAGCCAGGATTTACCCAAACCTAAAGACGTTACGTTTAATATTTCAGGGTGGAACAGCAGCTATACCGGCCAGCCCATCCCTGAGGCTGAAATGATGCAATGGGTTGATGACACCGTTGAAAGAATAATGGCTTATCAGCCTAAAAATGTATTAGAGATTGGCTGTGGTTCGGGACTATTACTGTTTCGTATAGCCTCTAAATGCGAATATTACCTGGGTACAGATTTTTCTGCCAATGCCATTGAATCGCTTGCGCCTGTTTTAGCTCAAAAAGGCTTAACTAATGTTGATGTGCAGCAATGCAATGCGATAGATATAGCTGATATTACAGATCGCCGGTTTGATATGATCATCCTTAATTCTGTAGTTCAATACTTTCCTGACCAGGAGTATTTGTTACAGGTATTAACCAATGGGCTAAAACTTTTAACCCCCGGCGGGCACTTCTTTATTGGGGATGTAAGAAACCAGTTATTAAACGACGCTTTCCAGGCCTCTATAACTTTGTTTAAAAGCGATGGGCAGGGGGATGCCGGTCAACTACTTCAGCTTATTAATCAAAACATTCAGTATGAGGAGGAACTATTAGTCGATCCTCGTTTTTTCAAAGCCTTGCCAGCGCATATTCCGGCGGTAAGCGGTGTAAAGACACTATGGAAAAAAGGCAGATACAACAACGAATTGAACAGGTTTAGATATGATGTAGTACTTGAAAAAGAAGGCGTATCAAATACGGAAATGCCTGTTGAAATTAATTGGAACATTGATAAACTCTCTGCTTTGCAAGTGCTTGCGAAACTTACAGATATGCCTTTAGCTCCTGTAATATTGCAAAGTGTTAAAAATAGCCGTGTTTCAAAAGATATCATGGTTCTTGAGGCATTAGATTTAGCCGATGGTTCATTTGATCGAGCTGATTTAGAGGATGTTGATTGTCTTAATCCTGCAGATTTTTTTGAATTAGAGTCGATTAGCCCTTATAAAATTGAAGTTTTATGTTCAGCTATTGACAAATCATCTTTTGATGTTTGGTTTACGCCGGTTAAAGCTGGTGTTCCAGAGTTTTATTTGTATGATGAGGATATTGATGTAAAGCAGTCATTAAAAGCCTACACTAACCACCCTGCAAAAGGTAAATTTCTGCAAAAACTGGTGCCGGCTCTAAAAGAGTTTCTTGCCAGTCGCCTTCCTGATTATATGGTGCCAGCCTTGTTTGAAGTTATGGAGTCATTCCCCGTTACCCCAAATGGCAAAGTTGACAGAATACTGCTGACACAAAAATCAAGTAATACAATGGTAAGGGGAGCAGCAAATTATATTGCCCCTGCTTCTCCGGATGAATTGCAATTGTTATCGATCTGGCAATCATTGCTTAACATCAGTACGATTGGAATCCGCGATAACTTCTTCGATATAGGAGGTCATTCCCTGCTTGCAGTGCAGCTGATAAACCGGATCAATACTACTTATAGCAGTGAAATGACCTTGGTTGATTTGTTTAGAAATCCGGATATAGCTTCTCAGGCACTATTCTTAGCCGATAAAAGTAATAGTAAGGGTAACGAAATAGTGGTAAAGTTTAATGATAGCAATAAGGGGGCGCCGCTGTTTTTTATACCCGGCGCCGGAGGCAGTGCACTTCAGTTAAGTGATATAGGCAGAGCGTTTCAAAATGAAAATGCTTTTTATGCTCTCCAGGTTAATGAACCACCCGTTGTTAAGGGCTCGAATGGGGTAGAGGTTATAGCCCGGCAAAACCTCAATGAAATCAAAAAGATACAAAAAGAAGGGCCTTATTATTTAGGCGGGCATTCTTTTGGCGGGCTGGTTGCCTATGAAATGTCACGCCAACTTGAATTAGCGGGTGAAAAAGTGAACTTTTTAGGTATACTGGATTGCGCTTCTCCATTAACCAATGAGGCAATTGCAGAACAGGGTTGGAGCGATGCTATCTGGTTGCTTGAATTTGCTAAACTCAATGGAGTATTAATAGATATTAAAGAAGGTGTTTTACAGCAATTTTCTGAAGAGCAGCAATTAGAATATGTAAAAGTAATTCTGGAAAATGAAAATGTACTTGAAGAAAGTAAGACCCTTGATAAGGCCATTAAATTGGCGGGGATACTAAAAGCCACATTAGGCACAAAATACAATCCGGCTATGCAAAAGATAAACGCCCGGATTCATTTGTTTGTTGCCGCTGATAATGAAAACTCGACAGCCACTACAGGAGGTTGGGAAAATTTTGCAAGCGAGGTTCATGTTATAAATGCTACGGGCAATCACTTTTCTATGCTGAAACACCCGCATGTAAAAGAACTTGCAATAAATATGAAGAGTATCCTTAACACAATTAATAACCAAATCCCTAAACAATGAGTGAAAATCAAAGAAAAAACAGTTAACCGTTAAATTCAATCTAATCACAAATCCTAAACCTTAAAATCATGAAAATTAAATTAAACAAACCAATACCATTAAAACGGCTCGCGCTGCTTTTAATGTGTATGCTGCTTTCGCAGGTGTTATTGCAGGCGCAAAGCCGCAAACCCTCAAAAGGGGCAGCTACAGCCCTGAGTAAATATGCTAAGATTGATTCCATCATCAAGCATTTTGAAGACCAGGGCTGTTTTACCGGAATTGTTAGTATTTCGGAGAAAAACGTAATGACCTATAACAAAGCCTGGGGTATGGCAAGCAAAGAATTGGGTGTAAAGAACGAAACCTATACCAAATTTGAAATTGGTTCAATCAGCAAGCAGTTTTGCGCTGCTTTGATCCTGATGGCAGAGTCTGAAGGAAAAATTGTTTTGGATAGCATGCTGAAAAAATACCTGCCTTACACTGCAAAAGCCGCCTCTGGTTTGGGAAATGTTACTATCCATCAATTGCTGGCCATGAGATCGGGGATCCCATCTTATGATAACTTTCCAAACTTTATAACCGGAGTAGGCCGCAAGATATACACGCATGAAGAGTTTATAATGGATCAGTGCGCATATCCAATTGCGCCAGCACCGGGAACCGCGTTTGATTACAGTGATGGAAACTATTATATCCTTGGCGCGGTTGTTGAAAAATTGTATGGCAAAAAATATCATGAGGTTTTGAGCGAAAAAATATTTAAGCCGCTTAAAATGTATGATAGTGGTTTTTTATTGGAAAGCGCCTATCCAAATGGTGGCGATACAGTTAAAAACCTGGGTGATGGATACCAGCCAATTACAAATAAGTATGATTCATTAGGACTGCCTATAGCTTCAAAGTATCAACGCGGAGCCTGGATTAATATGAGCGATATTGCGTTTTCATCAGGTGCTATTTATATGACCGGTGCCGATTTTACAAAGTGGGCAATCGCACTTAAAAATAGTACCATCCTTCCAGAAAAGTACACGAAACAAATGTTTACCGAGTACTCTCATGATAATGTACTAACAAATTACTATCCAACTAAACCTGGTTGCCCGCCAACTGGTTACGGATATGCCATGGTTATAACACATCGCCCTCCATTACCCGGCGATACAAAGCCATTAAAAATATATACGCATGGTGGTTTAACTCCGGGTTATGCTTCTGTAGGTGCAATAGTTGACGGGCATGAAATTACAGTTTTTATTAATGCTAATATTAATTCAGATGCACCGCTTGTGATGTGTACCGAAATCATCAACACACTGCTTGGTGTGCCGCCAAATTACGGAGGCTTGCCATAATCAATAATATACTTTTAATAGTAAAAATTTTAAGATTAATACATATCACCTTACCCCACCCCGGCAGGAAATTGAAAATTTTCCTGCCGGGGTTATACATCTAAAGAAAAATGGAATCTCAGAAATTATATCTCCGGTCAAATGTTATTGCCCAACCCTTATTTCAGGGTTGGTATGCCTGGGCTTATCTAATATCGCCGGCTACGGCAGCTATGAATATTGAGGGCCGGCACGTTAAAATTATGCAATCGTACATACAGGCCCCGGCCATACATGCTGCCGCATGTAAAGACCCTAAAATGACAGGCGGCCCTTTTATGGATTACGGAGGTAAACGTGTTGATGAGGTAAAGGCGCTGTTGAAATCAACCCTCGAAGAACAGGGTTACATGGTCACTTTATCACAGGCTATAAAAGAATTAACTCAAATGCTAAAACAGGAAGCCAAAGGCTATTCCATAGAGGCATTATATGAAAAAGTGCCAGAAGTGTTACGGGGCTATGTTGAGCTTTTTTACGATCTGTCAAACGCGCCTGGTTTCCGGTTTATTGAGCCGCTGCTTTATCATAGTAAATATTATAATGACTCTTTTCAATCCATCTCTTTATCATTAATTGATAATGATCACCGTCCGTTTGTTTTAAGCACACCTGTGCTTGAAGATGAGGATAAGATAAGCATCAATTTGCCATTTAAGAGTGAAGCGATTGATGAGTTTTTTATGATGAACAGGCAACCAAAGTCCTTTGATGAAATATGCCGCAAACTCAAAATAGAACCACATCAGAAAGATTTATTCAGGTCTTTTTTTACCGAAGAAGAGCCTGAACCTTACAGTAAATATACAGGAGAAGGTGCACGGTTAAGGTATTTTGGCCATGCCTGTCTGTTGCTTGAAACCCAAAACTTATCCATCTTGGCCGATCCGGTTATCAGTTATGGTTACGATGCCGAAGTTTCGCGTTATACGTATAGTGATTTGCCAGATGTTATTGACTATGTATTGGTTACTCATAACCATCAGGATCATGTGCTGCTTGAATCATTGCTGAAACTCAGGCACCGGATCAAAAATATTGTTATTCCGGGCGGAGGGGGCGGATCGTTACAGGACCCGAGCCTCAGGCTTACTTTAGAAAGCATAGGATTTAACAATGTTATAGAGCTTAGGGAATTGGAAACATTAAACCTTGATGGGCTTAAAATTACAGGTATCCCGTTTCTTGGTGAGCATTGCGACCTGGATATACGCACAAAGCTTGCCCACATGGTTGAGATCAATAATAAGAAAATATTATTTGCAGCCGATTCCTGCAATATTGAGCCAAATATGTACCGGTTGATCCACGAAATTACCGGAGATGTTGACGTGCTGTTTTTAGGAATGGAGTGCGATGGAGCGCCTATGAGTTGGCTATATGGGCCTTTACTATCTGAAGATGTACCGCGCGATAAGGATCACTCTCGTCGCCTTGCCGGCTCAAATTACCAGCGCGGTATCGACATTGTAAACAGATTTAACTTTAGCGAAGTATACGTTTATGCTATGGGTATGGAGCCCTGGTTAAAATATATTATGGCTTACGAGTATACCGATGATTCAAACCCGATTGTGGCCTCAAACCAATTACTTGAGGATTGTAAAAGTAAGGGCCGGAGAGCAGAAAGGCTTTTTGGCGAAAAGGAAATCTTGTATGCAACAAACCCGGTTTTAGTTTAATATTAAATCACATTATAGATGTTCGGAGAAGTTTTTCAGAAAAACGATATTGAAAATATATTTAATGCCTTTGGCATTTGTGATAATATTTTTAAGCCAGCGCTTACCGTAAATGATCTTTGCATTTCTTATCGTACAATTAATAATTGGGAAGCAAACGGGTTAATGCTAAGCGGCAGAAAAAACAATCGCGACTGGCATAAATTCTCGTTTGTTGATTTTATCTGGTTAAATATAGTTTTTGAATTAAGGCAACTTGGGTTTCCGTTAAAAAAGATTCAGAGCCTGAAAGCTTTTCTGAACGAAAATATTGATGATGATAGTTTACTTGCCGTAAAGCGTTTGGAGGCTCGTATATTTTTAACAAACACCAGTTTGAACAGGCTGGTGCTGCTGCTTGCAGAAATTATGTATAATAAAAACCATATCGCATTATTATGCAATAAAGAGGGTGGTTTTTATATCTATAGTGAACAACAGGTTAAGGAGGAAAGCTCCAATATTGATCTGAGTAAATTCCTCTTTAGCAACTTTGTGTCAGTATCCTTAACTGATGTTATTATCAAATATTTAGTGGTGTGCCGGTTAGAAATAATTGAATGCTCCAAAATAATAGACGAGGTGTTTTTTAACATACTAACTAAATTAAGGAACAGGGAAATAAACTCGTTAACCTTTCAAATTAATGAAGATGAAAGCTTAGAGGTTCAAAAACAGTTGTTTAAAAACTATGATGAGTTTTTAAGTGCGGCCATCAGGATGATCCTAACCTTAAAATTTGAGGAAGTTATTTATACAGATTGAAAAAATGACAACAGATAAAAAAATAGATAAATCGTCAGGCAAAAAAACATTATTAATTGCAATCCCCTTTGCCGGAGGTAATAGTTATAGCTACAATTTTCTTAAGCCGCTGCTGCCTCCCGAAATAATTTTAGAAGCGCTGGAGTATCCGGGAAGAGGTAAAAATTCAAAATTATCATTGGTGAACCAAATGGATATTTTGTTAGAGAACCTGTTTCGTCAATATCTAACTATCGTTAATGATATAAAGCCGGATAAAATTTTCATCTACGGGCACAGTATAGGTGCGGTGGTTGGTGTTGCGTTATTACATATTCTAAAAGATAGGGGAGTATTGGATGTTATGCCCGAAATGGCAATTTTTTCTGGACATGGCAGTCCTCAACACACCATAAAAAGGCAGTTGTCCAACATTCCATCCGATCAGCTGATTGCCTATTTTGAGCGAATTGGTAGTTTGTCAAAAGAATTAATTGCCGACAGCGAACTAATGGATTATGTACTACCTATTTTACGTAATGACTTGGCATTGTATGAAAATTACGAATCATCGTACACCGAAGAACTGACTTTACCAATAGTTGTAATAAATGGTAAGCAGGATCCTATTTTGAAAAAAGATATTGAGAGCTGGCGTAAGGAAACTAAGGGGTATGTTGAGTTTCATGAATTGGAAGGGCATCATTTCTTTATGAGCCAGCATCCGTTTGCGTTCTCCGAATTAGTTGTTAATTTAATTACAGATGGAGTTGAAAAGAATTTGCCTCTTTCTATGATTTATTAATTTTCTTGTAAAAGAAAAAAACGCGCTTTAAATTAATAAAGCGCGTTTTTTATAGGATAGTTTTAGCTTATTCTTTTCCTTTTGCGGTATGTGCTTCTTTAACAGGATGTGCTTCTGCAACTGCTTCTTTAGTAGCAGCGCTTTCTTTAGCAGCAGGAGCCGATTTTACCAGGCTTATATAATAATCTTTTACAGCAACGGGATCAAAGTCAAGAACGGTACCTCCCGATTCAAAATGAAGGATAAATACCTGACCTAAAGCCCAGGTAGTAGCTGCTGCAAAACCCGGAACAACTACAACACTTGCAAGGCTGCCAATAAATGGAATAGCTTTTACGATGTTCATACCAACACCTAAGCCAAGTGAGGTTGATGCGTAACCGCCAACAAGCGAGGCAATAACTGATTTACCCCAGTTTGCATTGAATTTTTGTTTGTAGATATCACCTATTTTATTCAGCATGCTCAACTGGATGGCCGAAATTGCTGCCATATCAACAATTGGAACAGGAATGATACCAGCAGCGCCGGTCCATAACATGTAATTCCTAACAACTGCTTCGGCAGCTATCTGGTGAAGGCTGTCACCATGTTTTTTTTCTTCTATAACGATTGTGCTCATAAGAATGATGATTGATTTAGTTTAACCAAAAGTAAAACCTACATCATGCACGCGCAAGAGAAATTAAATGTATTTAACAGGATTATACCAATACGTATGGTTTTAGAAAAAAGGAATTATTAAAAGTAGAAAATATCCAGGGTTAATTTGCCTTTTCGACCCCTCTTGGTTTTTCTTTAAGAAAGAACATCACAATCAGGCTTATTATCGGAGAAACAAGGATGCTTAGGATGAAAACACCCCAAAAGCCTATTCTGGTGCGTATGCCGAATAAACCGGCAATGGCTGCCAATATCAGATAAGGAATTAAATAAGGGAAAACAAACTCTATCATTGCCATTAAATTAATTATAAAAATAATATTATTTCATGTATAAAAATACAACATAAATTTATTTTTTTTGCACTGGGATTAAATTAAAAAACCTCAAAAGAAGTAGTCATTATTACGTGATTTTTGCTTGATCTTTTATATATTACAGCCCATTAAATAACCTAAACGAAAAACAACTATCACCATTAAATGAACATATCTCTCCTGATTGATTTTATAAAAAAAGAATCGAAGGATAATTCTTATAAAACAATTCTGATAATGACGCTCATCTCCGGATTGGCCAATGCTTTACTATTGTCAGTTATAAATTATTCAACTTCCAAAATTGTACACGGCGATTTTAACTACCGGTTTATACTGATCTTCATTCTTATTTTTTTAATTTTTATTATAGCAAAAAACCGGGCATTAAAGCTAACCGCCATTTTAGCCGAAACCATTGTATTCAGTATAAGGGAACGGATTGTAAAGTATTTAATGAATACCGAGCTCCAACAGTTTGAAGAGTTGGGGCGCGCCGAAATTTATACCCGTCTTACTAAAGATACCAACGAGATCAGTAATTCGGCATCTTCCATTGCAAATGGCTTTCAGGCGGGGGTATTGGTGTTTTTTGCCATAATTTATTTAGGCTTTATAAATTTAACAGCATTCGTCATCACTATTGTAATGCTGGTTTTGGCCATATCCAATTATTTCATGAGCAGTAATAAAATACAGGGCGAAATAGGCGATGCTGTCGCGCTGGAAACGGTGTATTTTGAAAAAATAAACGAAGTAACCGGCGGATTTAAAGAGATCAAAATAAATCAACAAAAGAAGTTGGATCTTTTTTTCGACAGGATACAGTCTATAGCCGTGAAACTGAAGGACAAGAAAATCATCACCTCATCGCAGATGTCGTTTTATTTTGTGTTTGCACAGGCATTTTTTTACATACTGCTGGGTACAATGGTTTTTGTTATACCTGTTTTAGATCAGACAGTTTTAACCGACGTAGCAAAAATAACCGCTACCATATTGTTTATAATTATGCCTTTAGGCGATGCAGTTGGCACTTTTGAGGTGCTGAACAAGGCCACGGTTGCGGTAACCAACCTTACTAAATTAGAGCAGCGCTTAAAGGAAGATACTTTTGGCGCATTGGAAGACCCTATTTTGGAAGGAGTATTTGCAGGGTTTGAAAAAATTAAATTTAACGACCTGCATTTCGCTTACCGGGATAAAGCCGGCAGAGATCAGTTTGGTATAGGGCCAATAAACTTTGAGGTAAACAAAGGCGAAATTATTTTCATAATAGGGGGGAATGGTAGCGGTAAATCAACCCTTATTAAATTATTAACGGGACTTTACACGCCCGATGTAGGCGAAATTTTAATTGACGACCTGCAGGTGATCCCGGAAAATATACAGGAATATCGGGATCTTTTTGGTGTAATATTTTCTGATTTTTTCCTTTTTTCTGAAATGTATGGGATAAAAAATCTGGAGACTGCCAAAGTGCTCAAGTTGCTAAAGCAGATGCAGTTATCGGAAAAAACCGGGTTTAAAGAAGGCGCTTTTACAAATACCAATCTGTCAACCGGGCAGCGAAAAAGATTGGCCATGATTTCTGTGATTCTGGAGAAAAAAAGTGTTTTGATTTTTGATGAATGGGCCGCAGATCAGGATCCTGAGTTCAGAAAATATTTTTACAATGAGTTGCTTTATGATTTTAAAAAGCAAGGGAAAACGATAATTGCCATCACTCACGATGATCATTATTTCAATAATGCCGATAGGATTTATAAAATGGATTATGGCACCTTTAGCCAATACCGTACTGATCACCATTAATGCTGAACCATGAGTCAAAGACGAATAAATATATTGATCACGCTGCTCATCTCACTCTTGTTTTTAGTGGTATTCATTGAGCGTTTTATGGTAATAAACGGGCCTGCAACAGCTTCAATATTGTTCAGGCCATTTGCAGGGGGGGTAGATAAGAACACGGTATATGGCGAGGGTATACATTTTGTTTCGCCCTGGAATTCAATTTATAAGTTTAATACCCGCGAGCAAATGGTGCAGCAAACAATGCACATCATGGTACAAAATGGTGTTACCGTATCACTTGTAGTTAACTACCGGTATACACCCTTGGTAGATAGCCTTCCGGCCATATTTGAACATTATGGAATGGCTTATGATAAGGTTTATATAAACCCTGAAATTGTATCAACCACCAATGAATTGATTTCGCAATTTACCCCCGAGCAGATATATACCTTAAAGATTGATTCTATAAGGGCCGTTGCTTTGGTAAATGCGCGTGAGCGTTTAATACACGGTAATATTTTATTGGGCAATTTGGTAATATCGAGCATAAAATTGCCTAAAAAAGTTGTTGCCGCAATTGAAAGTAAATTGCAGCAACAGCAGCTGGCCATAGAGTATAATTATAAAATTGCCATTGCCGAAAAGGAAAGGCAAATTAAAATAATTGATGGCCAGGCAACACAATCTGTACAGGGGCTTGTTAACCGGGGGCTCACCCCTGGGTATCTGCAATATAAACAAATTGAGGCCCTGTTAAAGCTATCAACTTCGCCTAACGCTAAAACTATTGTTATACCCAAGGATACTAATACACCGCTTATTTTAGGAAATGGGCAATAATCAAAGCAGCCTGATTTATTTACCATAGTTAATGGTGCCGTGATACATCTTCGTTTTTTTGATATCAGTAAAATCACAGAGGAGGATGCTTTAAGGCTTCTTAACTTACTGCCTGGCTCTATCCGGAATGAAATTATGAGGTATAAGCTTTTGAAAGATCAAAGGCTGATGCTCATGGGCAGATTAATGGTTCGTGAGTTTTTTTTAGGTTCAGGATTTCATTGGCACCTGTTTAATAAAACTGAAAATGGCAAACCATATGTAAAAGGGATGCAATGCTTCAATATTTCTCACTCAGGTAATATTGTAATTGTAGCCTTCTCCTTATTTGATATTGGGATAGATATTGAACTTAAAAGAGAGATAGATTTTAATTCGGTTGTAGATTATATCCATCCTTTAGAGAAGGCTGAGTTTCTTTATAGTAATAATTATACAGATTCCTTTTTCAAAATCTGGACAAGGAAGGAGGCCTTTCTCAAGGCTAAAGGGAATGGTATTGTTGACGGTTTAAACGAATATAATTGTTTGCAGAATATAGTTAACGATGGAGTCTTTAAGTGGGAAATTGCAGAACTGCATATACTACATGATTACTCCGTGGCGGTTTGCCAAAAAGCACCAATTGAAGCCATTGATATTTGTGAAATGAGTCTTGATGAGTTTTTGGGAAATCCTCTCCCGGAACGATATTAAAAAATCGGGCTTTTGTAATAGAATACAGGAATAGCCAGCTTTTTCATAGCGTGAATTTAAGGTCTGATAAATGGAAATAATAAGTTAATGTTGCTTTAATGTGAGTAATTTATTAAATATTATTTTGCTATTGACATTTATAATAAATAGTCTTAAATTTATAATAATAAATACCTAAAACCAATATCATAATGACACAGACTCAAACCGCTCCATCTACGGAGCCAATTATCTCGCAAAGTTATCCTGAAATAGGATTTACGTCGATTGCTAACAAAATTGATGGGAACATTAGCTTTACACAAGGAAGTTCCTACAGTATTCTTATATCGGCACAGCAATTTATACTTGATATTATTAACGTGCAGTTACATAACACGCAGTTGGTTATCAGTTATACTACGAGTCAGGTTCCTCCTCATTTGCCGGTAAGCATAACTATTTCTGCTCCGGAGTTAAATGGGGTTTCGCTATATGGCTCTGGTAATTTTACTGCCGGCGCGGCCGTAGAATCTAACGATCTGGATCTGCAGCAAAGTGGTTCAGGTAATATCACTCTGGCCAGTTATACAGGCCAAACTTTAGAGGCAAATATAAGTGGCAATGGTAACCTCACTATAAATGGTGGTTCGGCAACTTTAGAAACCTTAAATATAAGCGGTTCTGGTAGTATGCTTTTACCTACCGTAACTTCGGAACAAGCTACACTAAAAATAACTGGATCTGGTAATATCAAATTAAACGTGACCCAAACCCTTGATGTTAAAATTACAGGTTCTGGTAGTGTATATTACAGTGGCAACGCTGTTGTAACTTCAAAAATAACCGGTACAGGTAAAGTACACCAGGTTCAATAGTTTTTGGTTTTTAAGAAATGATTCAGGTAGATGGTTTAATCAACTGCCTGAATCATTTATATTTGATAAAAAATGATAGCAACTCTCCCCTCTGTCTTCTACATCTGTAGATAAGATATTACATGAAGTGTCGGGCTTCTTTTTCGAGCTTGATGTTTATGCTTTATGGTCAGATAATTGTATATTCAAAACAGCTGCTTGAGATTGAATATCCCTTAAGGTGACCCGATTAGCCATGATGCGTTAATGACTGGAATACAATTAAAACGCTACAAAAATATGAAGGCTGAAAGTTTTACTTGAGGATATTGAAGAGTGTTGTCTGTGTGGTTTGATAACATTTTAGGCCTAAAGAATGCCTCAAGTGACTATCGACCGGATTTTAATTTTCTGAAATCCTCTTCTGTATCTATGTCGATAGCACCCTGCGGAAAAGGAATAGTTTGTACATCATCCGCGTATTGTTCAAATAACTTCTTTGCACCTTCCTGGCCTTGTAACTCCAGCAATGCGGGGAAGTATTTTTTATTGAATAGGGCAGGTACGCCAATAGTATTACTGTAGTGGCAGGCAATAATCCCATGTCCCGAAATCTCAGCCGTTGTGATCAGGTTTTTTAATAATTCGGCGTTAACGTATGGTTGATCGCAAAGAGTAAAAAGTACCTGATCAGCATTGTTCTGAGTTAAAAGATATTCAATAGCCAGGCGAATGGACGATCCTGTTCCTTCAACCCATTGAGCGTTATCGATGGTAATTACCTCCTCCAGATGTTGGAGGGTAGGTATTATAACCTCTTTCCCCGCTCCTAATATCACCAGTACATGGTCTGTAACTAATTTTGCCTGCTCTGCAATTCGTTGCAGCAGGGTTTTATCCTCATAAACCAGATTTTGCTTAGGTTGCCCCATGCGGCTGGAAGAACCGGCAGCCAGGATTACGATGGTAGTCATACGTTCAAATTATCCGGCAAAACACTTTGCAGTACTTGTTCATCGCTCCGGTCATGAATATAAGCCTTGCTTCGTAAGGGTACACCGCTGAGTTTATTTAAAACACCCTGAATTTCGGCCAGGATGGAAAGGGCAATCTGTTCCGGGTTTTCAGAGCCAATATCTAAACCGGCCGGGCCGTAAATATGGGTGAGCTGCTGTTCAATACCCACCCCGGAAATTTCCTGCAATATCCGGTTCAGTCTTTTTTTTGGGCCAAGTATACCAATGTAGGGTAATTGTGAGGGCAGTAAGTGCTCCAGCAGTACTTTGTCGTAGTTATAGTTATGGGTCATCAGCATGAACGCCGTGTAATTATCTGGCCTTAGTTGTGCCATTACCTCATTTGGTTTGGCTATCAGCAGCTTGTCGGCCATTGGGAAGCGTTCGGGAGTAGGGTAATTTGGGCGACCATCAACCAGCGTGATATTCCATCCTAAAACTTTAGCCATTTGAATGAGCGGTATTGCATCATTTCCCGCTCCTACAACAACAAGTGCTATAGGAGGTTGAAGCAGCTCAATAAAACAAGTGTATTTTTCGTAGTAGGTGTAAGTTTTAGTAAAAACTTCACCCGCATGAAGTATGTCGGTAGTATTATTTAACAGCTCATTGCCAACCATATCAGGAAGCTCACCCGCAGACTGCCCGGCTTTATTCATGAAAAAACAGGTGCCCAATTGTGGTTCATGCCTGTCAGTCATATTAAAAATGGTAACAATAACAGCCGGTTCACGCTGGCTTAAAAACCGGGTGAAAAAGCTGATAGGGTTATCTGGCTGTTCAGGCAAAACAGGTTCAATCAAAATGTGGATAATCCCGTTACAACCCAGTTGAACCCCTAATTTGGCATCATCATCATCAGTGGTATCATAAGTTACCAGCATCGGTTTTTGCTGTGCTATTACCAGCCTGGCTTTGCGCAGGGCATCACCTTCCAGGCAGCCACCGCTTATGGCACCGGTAAGCTGGCCATCATCTGTTATGAGCATGCGTGCTCCGGCCCGCCGGTATGATGAGCCTTCTACATGAACCACTGTGGCCAGGGCCGTTTTCTTTCCGGTTTGTTGGGCCTGGTTAAAGGCTTTTATTATTTCCTGCAGTTCTTTCAATGATATGCTGTTAGTTTAAACTGTAGCCATGTTAAATGGCAGTTTCCTGATGCGTTTGCCCGTGAGGTCAAAAATGGCGGCGGTTAAAGCCGGCGAAAAAGCAGGTAAGCCAGGTTCCCCAACACCTCCGGCATCCGCATCGTTATCTATAATATGTACTTCTATCGGCGGTATGTCGGTTATCCTTGGCATTGGGTAATTGTAAAAATTCTTTTGCTCCACCAATCCGTCTTTAAAAGTAATTTCGTGGATGGTTGCCGCGCCGAGGGCCATAACTATGCTTCCTTCTACCTGTGCCTGTATAATATCGGGGTTTACGTACCAGCCACAGTCCATAACTGCCCAAACCCTGTCTATACCTACTTTACCATCTGCCTTGCGGGATACTTTAACTATTTGCCCAACGGTGCTTGAAAAGCATTCTGTTATTGCTACGCCGAAGCCTTCATTTTTCTTCCTGTTTTTCCAACCTGAAACTTCTTCCATCTTATCTATTAGTTTCTGGCACCTTTCATCTTTAAGGTACGCTCTCCTGAAATCAAGCGGATCCCGGCCTGCTTCCTGTGCCAGTTCGTCAATAAAGCTCTCGTATGCAAAACCGTTTGTTGACGCATATACAGATCGCCACCACATATTGGGGATGGGCATTTCAAACGGGACATCAGCAAAACTGATATTCTTGATACTTTCAAAATAAGGTGCTAAAAAGCCTTCTGTAGTACTGCTGTTTGGGGCGCCGCGCTTGGGGTCACTCCAATGATCTATATTTTGCCCCGCCATTCTGAATTTAACAGCGCTCACCTCGCCATTAACAATGGCACCCTGTGCCCGGTAAGATATGCCTGCACGGTAGGGGCCCTGGGTTGTATCGTCTTCCCGGCTCCATACTACCTGTACCGGGCCGCCAATTTGTTTGGAAATCATGGTAGCCTCATACGGATAATCTAAAAACGCCTTGCGGCCAAAACCACCGCCCAAAAAGGTCATATTCACAATAACCTGATCTATAGGCACGCCAAATTTTTTACTGATATCTCCCTGTACCCAATCCGGTGCCTGAATAGGGCCCCATATTTCAACCTTACCCGGCTGATAATTGGCAATACAATTCACCGGTTCCATAGCACTGTGAGCCTGGTAGGGTGTTTGATATATTACATCCAGTAGCTTTGATGATTTTGCAAGAATGCCGTCAGGGTCGCCTTGTTTTTTAAAAGAAAGACCTTCCTTTTTAAGTGCCTCTTGTTGGTGCAGATACACATCGGCAGTGTTCACGTGCTCAAAGCCGGTATCATCCCATTGCACCTTTAAGGCTTTTCTGCCCTGCATAGCGGCCCATGTGCTGGTGGCTATTACGGCAACCCCTTCGCGGATGGTATTAAAAACCTCCATTTTTACCACAAATACCTGTTTAACACCGGGTACCTTTTTAGTGGCGGTGTCATCAAAGCTTTTAACCTTGCCACGAAACCGGGGATTGCGTTCAACAACAGCATAAAGCATTCCCGGCAGCTTTTTATCTAACCCAAATACGGCAACACCATTTGTTTTTAATGGGGTATCAATGCGATGGAGTGGCTTACCGATCAGCTTATAGTCCGAACGTTTTTTAAGTACGAGGTTTTTGGGAGCTTCTAATTTAGAAGCGTCGGCAACCAACTCGCCATAATGAAATTTTTTGCCTGTTGGTTTATGAATAACATTGCCTGACTGTGCATAGCAATCGGCGGCAGGCACCCCCCATTTATTAGAAGCGGCGAGAATTAGTACCTCACGTGCGGTAGCACTTAGTTTTAACAGGCTTTTATAGGAGCCACGTATGGTTGAACTTCCTCCCGTTATCTGGCTGCCATACTTTTTGGGGTCGCCCTGAGCAAAAACAATATTTACATCTTTCAGGTCAACCTCCAGTTCTTCCACTATCATCTGCGCAACGGATTGATAAGAACCCTGGCCCATTTCTGCACGGTGATCAACAAGCGTTACCTTCCCGCTGGCATCTATTTTTATCCAGGCATTCATTTCAATGGCCGACTGATCTGCATCAGCAGCCACGATAACTTTAGATTCTTTTCCATCAGATGAAAAAGCGAAGCCCAAACATAGTGCGGCACCGGTAATACCTGTTGTGCGCAAAAAGCTTCTTCTTGATATAGTGCTTGTACTCATGACTTAAACGAGTTAAGTGTTATTGGTGATTAAAAATAAGCTCAGGAACTACTTGCCCTTTGGGGCGTAAGCTCCGGTGGTTAACCAGGTTACCCATGCTTTTTTGAATGCTGCATGGCTCATTGGAGGCAAGGTGCGGCCTTCGCCGGGATTCCATCCGGAAAGTACCAGACCATCATCGGCATGAGCTATCAGTTTTTGAATGTTTTTGTTGCCATTTTGCTTAGGGTCAATTAATTGCTTGGCCAATTGGCGCGGTGTTCTGCCCTGGAAAACCATCTTCATATCTGCAGGTGGCAAATGCCAGTTCGGATTGCCCGGAGGTGTGTGTAATCCGGGTGTATTAGTGGGCTGGTGACAATTGGAACACTTCATGGCATAAACACCTTTACCGTCTTCGCCTCTTTGAGGCGACATGGTATGCAGATGATTGTCGTCGCCCTGCAATGGAATATTTCCAGCGGGGTGGCAATTCATACAGCGGGCACTCATCAATACGGTGTAAACCTGTTTAAAAGCCTTGACCGAGGCCACGCTGTCCTTCTTTATTACAAAAGTATTTGTTACTGGTTTGGCTGGTTCATTGAAACTGAACGCCATTATGCCAATTATACCCGCTATTACCGCAATAACGGTAACTAAGCGCAAGGGCAATAAAGCAATTCTTTGGGTTGTGGCTCTGTTTCTCATTGACTGGCGCTCTCCTTTCTTTGGAGCTCCGAAGCCAGGTGAATAGCCTTGCGGATACGCAGGTAGGTGCCGCAACGGCAAATATTACCTGCCATAGCGCTGTCAATATCAGCATCAGAAGGGTTGGCATTATCGCGCAAAAGAACAGCCGCCGACATGATCTGGCCCGAATGACAATAACCACATTGCGGTACATTGGCCTCGTTCCAGGCAATTTGCGCTGGGTGGTCGTTATTAGTTGACAGCCCTTCTATCGTAGTAATCTTCTGACCTTCGGCACGGCTAACTTTGGTTACACATGAGCGTACCGCTTCGCCATTTAAATGAATGGTACAGGCACCGCACTGAGCCACTCCACAGCCATATTTGGTACCAGTAAGGCCAATAATATCCCTTATTACCCATAATAAAGGCATATTAGGATCGGCATCGATATGATAATCCTTTTGGTTAACATTTAATGAAATCATATACTTTAGGTTAGTAAATGTTTATATAAATATACCAAAATTCATCATTTGGTTTTATAGTTTCTTTGAAAAGTGAATAGAACAGTGTTTTTGTTACAACATCTTCACGTATCCTGGTCATATAAAGGTTAATTGGTATTTAAACCAATGTGAGGTGTTGCCTGAACAAAGTATTAACTTCGCTGTATGAAAAACAAATTATTAATATTAGGCGCTGCTTTGATGGCGCTTTCTTCCTGCAGTGTTAATAAGTCTAAAGCCGTATCTGCAAAAGAAGATTCTACGGCAATTGTGCCGTTAATTGGCAAAATGAGCATAAAACATGCCATTAAAATGGGTGATTCTGTTGTGCTGAAATTCACCGTTTATAACAAGGCTGATAGTGCACAGCAATTTTGCAAATGGCATACCCCATTTGAACCTTTAATGAGTAAATATCTTGAAGTTAAAGATGCAACCGGGAATGAAATGTTGTATCAGGGCGCAATGGCTAAAAGAATTATGCCGCCACCAGCAAGTAGTTACATTAAAATAAATGCCCATGACAGTATTTCGGCTACGGTTGATTTGGTAAAAGCCTATGCTATAAAGGCACCATCTAAATATACCATTACCTACGTTGGTCAAAACATGAGTGGTTTGGTGGTAAAAGACAGTGTATCGTTCGTATATGAAAAGTAAACTTTAGTTGCCGGGGCATTTATTTAAAAGGGAAATTTGACGAATGGCTCTCTGATTGATCTGATAAGCCTATTTTCTAAGTACCTTTTAAATGAATGGTTGAAACGTAACTTCTCAATATATAAACAGTCGTTTAACTTTCCCCAATTTTAGTATAGTTCTGATTTTTACGCGGCTCTATACTTAAAGATTCAATTCACAAGCCATCAATATCTGATATTGGTGGCTTTGTTTTTTATAACATTCCGGTAATCAAAAAAGGGGGATTGGCAGAAGCGGGGAGTTTTTGGGAAAATGGTTTCACCATATATACAAGGGCAAATATTCTTCCTTTAGTCAAGTATTTTAATTGAGCGCATTTCAAAAATATTATTTAAAAGCTAAAAATGGCATGAAAAAGGACATAAATTATACAATTCAGGCCAAAATAATGATCACTGATCAGGATGTCTTTATATCATTTGTGACCAACAGGTTGGTATGGGTAATAATTAATAGGAATGTTTTCTGGTGTCTTAAGTCGCTGGAGTTTATTAAGCCTGATGATCAATAACATACCATGATCAGAACTCAGGGTAAGGATATTGTAAGGGCTTTATGGTGGTTCGCTAAGTTATTGATATATTGCCCATAATGATGGAGTATATCGCATTGCTTAAAGACTGGATAATTGCCCTTGGCGAAAAACACGAGGTTGATCCCTTACTATTGGGAAGTCTTTACCTGGTAAGCAAAGTATCTTTTGTTACCTTTCTGGGCTGGGTAATCAGAAACCTGAGGCTAAAAAAAGCTTTCACGGTGCCTTTGCTACTGGCTTCAGTTAGTTTTAGCATACCCTACGTTTATCTGATCATTGCAGGGCGCAATATCCCGGTTTGGGTTTATGTGTTTATTGTACTGATGTTTGTTTATGGCGGATACAGCATCTGGAAAAAAGTTACCATCAAGCAAGAAGAACTGGATAGTTAGCCAGTTAAAGCTGATATTTTATGCGGGCGGCTTACTTCTATTTAAAAAGATTTTTTTAAGAACATTATTTAATGCTTAGCGTATAAGCAATCATATTCTTATAAGTTGTAGTCGCTGACCCCAGCAAATTTTGCGTGGTAATTTAAAATAAAATACATACTACCCAGGTTTATGGCAAAGGATTTTAACCTCAACTTTCAGGACGAAATAGGGCAACAGACTTGCGCTATTCACCAGGTTCCGCCGAAAATAAGTTTTACCGATGGCAAGATAGATCTCCAATGCTGTTGCATTGATTTCAAATTAAAGTGCTATAAGGGTATTATTGAAGCACTATCCACCTACAAAAATGACTACCCGCAAAGAAACTTCAATGTAAAAAGAAAATTAACGGTAGCCTTTAAAAAACATGGTGATGCTCGTTAAAACCGTTATATTATCAGTAGGAATATATTCGATAACCTGCAAAAGAACACAAAGCCACTTCATCAGAGTGGCTTTGTGTTTAATATCTTTAATATGTCTATCTTCGGTTTACGGTCATTTCAAAACAATCTTCCGGATGGCATTTGCTTTGGTATCAGAAAAATAAAGGGTGCTTTCATCCTTGCCCAAAGCCAGGTACTGGGCATTAACATCCGCTTTAAAGCCAACGCCGTCACGGCCGTCAGGATTAGTTTTATTCGGCCCGGCAATGGTTGATAACCTGCCGTTATCAATCCTTTTGATATAACCATTATCAGCAACGTAAATTGTCCTGCTGTCCTTATTAGCTATAATACAGGTGATGTTCTCGAAAAATAAGCCAGGGAATATCAGTGCACCAATATTGCTGGGGGTATGCTTGTAGATCTGGTTATTATAGGTGAAATAAGTAACCTTGTTATAACCCACAAAAAGGCCTCTGAAAAAAGGATGAGCTTCCGGAAACTCAGGCAAAAACTCATTGCTATATTCTAAAGAATTTGTACCGAGAGAACCACTGGAGTTAGGCAGAAATTTACGTGTGGATGTTCCCGCATTAAACCAGAACACATCTTCATAAGGGTCTTTGGCGAGTGTAACGAAAATAGCGTAAAAAAAAGTATTGAGTATTACGAGCGTTCCATCAGGTTTGTAAATGCGCCCTTCGCTAAAGCCCTCGCCCGGGTCTTTGGCAATGATATTAACCGTTCCGCTTTTGGTGATACCGATATACTGCGGTTCTGAAAGCGGGGTGCTGCCTGGTTTTGGAATGCCGAAAGTAGACACCAGCCCTGCCTGTGTCACTTTACGGATCACATTGTTATGGGCATCCGCCACATAAATCGTTCCGTCGTCCATCAGCTGAATGCCAACCGGGCCGTTGAAATGTGCATTTCTGCCGGTTCCATTAACCAAAGTAGGTCCTGTGGTATAGGGCCCCCCGGCAATCGTGATTACAGAATTTTGAGGAACCCCGGAGGCTGCCATAACCGTCGCCGCCATAGCTTCATTTTCTTCCGTATTCAACGCGGGTTTAATTTCATTACCCTTCCTGCAACTGGTAAAAGCCATGGCAACGGCGATGGCTAACACATAAAATGATTTGATTTTCATAAAATGATTATTTAATCCAAAAGAAATACATGGTCAAATTGGCTACAAAATGGTTTGTCTGTCCCGTGCTAAACTCATTTTGATAAAAAGCACTAAAGACGGTTTTGATTACGATCAGGGGTTATCGTAATAAGCAAAGAATATGCGCATTGCACCATCTAAGTTAAAGAGATTTAGAGTCAGTTAAACGTCGGGGGACATGCTGGTATTTTTTTGTATAAATGTGTTCCTGTTAAACATCAAACCCAGCGGGCAACCCTCAAGAGGAAATGCGTGTCATGCACAACATGGTCGGTATCCCAAGGCAACCTCCGGTAGATCAGGATACAGGTAGGGTATCGGCCATGTGGTAGTTACCAGGCCATGGTGAGCGTTTGATTAAAAATCCGGTATAAGTTTACATACCTCTGGTAAGACCAAAGATGAAAGCCGTACCAAGGATATCCTGCAGGACGTATTCCTGTACATCTGGAAAAACCGGGATGCCCTTTATGCGGAGGAATCTTTTTTCCCTTATTTAAATACTGTCGCCAGCAATAAGGTCATGATGGCTTTCCGCAGGGATAAGGTGAGGTTGGAGTGCGCGGATGTGCTGCTGGACAGGATAAGCCGCCCGGCCCAGGCTCACGATCTGCTGTTATTAAAAGAGGTCAAACAATCCGTTGATGATGAACTGAAAAAAATGCCGTTTAATATGCAGTTGTGGTTTCAGCTGAGCCGTTTCGAAGATATAGATCGCCTGGCAGCTGAACCTGTCTGAGCAAACCGTCAAAAATAATACCTCTGAGGCTTTGCGGCGGCTGCGCATTTCCGTCGAGCAGGGTTCTTTACTCTATTTTTCGCTGTTGGTACTCCAGGCTGTAGTTTAAATTTAATGTAAGCTTCACCCTTCAATTGAGGGATTCGTTTGATGATCGACGTGGAGAAGCTTAGTTATTTACCCAACTTTGATCTTTTTATAACTCCTGAAACTTTAAAACCCAGATAGGGTGGATAACTGAGCCCTCTATTTATTCAATGTCTCTCTTTTTTATTAAAAATGAGATTAATTTTTATTTGTTATTATTATATAAGTGTAATGATCTTTTTGTTTATTGATTTTTTGACTAATTGGTTATTTTAATTCAAATAATTGACTTTTTTTGATCTTTATTTTGATTTTAATGTCTTTTTAATGATTTTTAAATAAATATTTTAATAGAATCTTCATTTTATTCAAAATATTTTAAAATAAAATGAAAAATTATTTATGAATTTCATAAATGTTGTATTTGAAATATAAAAAAGTTAAAATAAAATTGATATAAATGTCTAAACATTTAAAATAATTTTAAAAAGAATCATTTTTATAATGTTTTAATTTAAAAACTGAAAATTTGTTAATGATTATCCATATAATTGTTACAAATCGTAAGCGTATTTGCAATTCGTCTTATTCTTTTCGATAATTCTTCAGGATTTATTCTCAATATTCTTTTTGAGAATCGAAAAAACGACAAGCGTGCTCCGGTTGGAAAGTGTATTACATTAAATCCTCAATAACACGAAACAGACACTCATGCTAACTATTAACTGAACTATTAACTAATCATTCTTAATCAATCTGTATGATAAAAAAATTATCTATCACATATTTATTTATTTTCATAGGTATAAGTGCATTTGCGAATAAAAATCCTCGGCTATTGGGGAAGAATAAATTTAACTCCGGAAGCCGATCGGCTTTTGGTTTTACCAACTTGAAACAAGCTGGGCCCATAACCGGAACGGTAAAAGACAGTACAGGCATGGTCCTGGTTGGGGTCAACATCAGTATTAAGGGTACCAAAACGGGTACCCAATCAAATGTTGACGGAAAATTCACCCTATCGGCAAATCCCGGGGATGTTTTGGTATTTACCTACATCGGGTATGCAACCAACGAGGTAACCGTTGGCACTGCAGCTGCCCTTAATGTGGTGCTGAGCTCCTCGGCCAAGGGTTTAAATGAAGTGGTTGTTACCGCGCTTGGTATTAAAAGATCAGAAAAGTCGCTTACCTACTCTGCGCAGTCGGTAGGCGGTAAGGAACTCACCGCCGTAAAAAGCGATAACCTCATAAATTCGGTTAATGGTAAGATTGCCGGTGTTACCATTACGCCGAGTGCTTCGGGCGTAGGAGGTTCCTCCAAAGTTTTATTACGCGGCAACAGGTCGGCTACCGGCGATAACCAGCCGCTTTATGTGATTGATGGTGTGCCTATGAGCAACAGTGCCAACGCCAATGGACAGCCTAACAGCACCTATGGTGGCACCCCAGATGGCGGCGATGGTATTTCCAACTTAAACCCTGAAGATATAGAAAGCCTCACCGTATTGAAAGGCGCTTCGGCAGCAGCATTATATGGTAGCCAGGCGGCAAATGGTGTTATCGTAATTACCACTAAAAAAGGAAAAGCGGGTAAAACAACCATTAGCTTTTCATCAGCGGCCTCCATCAGTAAAAATGCTTATGAGCCCGAATTTCAAAATAACTATGGCGCTACTACAGCAGGCTCTACCACAAGTTTTGGCCCTAAGTTAACCACGCCTGCAAAAAACTATCTTCCGGATTTTTATCAAACAGGTAACAACTTTACCAATGCCCTGAGCCTATCAGGAGGCAATGAAATAGCTCAAACCTATTTTTCTTATGCCAATACAGATGCAAGGGGTGTTGAGCCAGGCAATAAACTTACCAGGAACAATATTAATCTGCATGAAACGGCAAAATTTTTTGATAAGCTGACTGTTGACGCGAATGCCAACTACATCACGCAACAGATCAATAACAGCCCTACCATAGGTTTTTATACCAATCCATTAACCGGCTTATATTTGTTTCCACGCGGACAGGACATCCTACCTTATAAAAACAGTTATGAAGGTCCGGTGGGAGCTAATGGAGTGCCCACACAAAGCTGGCCTTTTCAGGAAGATCTGCAGCAAAACCCATGGTGGATCATCAACAGAAATACTAATATTTCCAAGCGTAATCGTATCATCATGAATGCCAGCGTAAAATATGATTTTAACAGCTGGTTGTACATACAGGCCCGCGGAACGGTTGATCGTACTGATGATAGCTATGATCAGCGTTATTATGCAGGCACGCTTGCGCCGCTGGCAACCAGCAATAACAATGGCAGCTATTCTGGTTCTGACCAGGTATATAACCATAAATATGGCGATGTTATCGTGAACTTTACGCTGCCCGGCAAATCTGATTTTAAATTAGATGGATTAATAGGAACAAGCATCACGGACAATTTTACCTCCGGAATTAACTGGGGTACCGGCAGCGGTGGCTATGGTTTAATTATTCCAAACCTGTTTACAATCCAAAACATACAGGTATCAAATGGCGCGCAGGGCGTAAACTCTGGCAGTAACGTAAATACGCTGGCCAACAATCATAACCAGATACAAGCTGTATTTGCTAATGCCAACTTATCCTACAAAAATTGGGTTTATTTAACGCTGACTGCCCGTAATGACTGGTCATCAAACCTGGCATATACCCCTACAGACCGTTATTTCTACCCATCAGCAGGTTTATCGTTTATTGTAAGCCAAATGGTTAAACTGCCTGAGGCTATCACCTATGCCAAAGTAAGGGGTTCTTATGCCCAGGTTGGTAATACGGTGCAACAATATGCATCAAACCCGGTTAACAACGCGGCCGATGTGAATAACCCGCCAAGTTCAAACGGGGTAACTTTAGCTAACAGACCACCGTATCCTTCGCTTAAGCCGGAAAAAACCAAAGCATTGGAGTTAGGTGCCGATCTGAGATTTATGGGCGATAACCTGAATTTTAGCTTTACTTATTATAAATCAAACACCTATAATCAATCTATCCCTATTACACCGCCGGCTCCTTCAGGTTATGGTGCTGGTTATGTAAATGCCGGTAATATCCAGAACAAAGGTATCGAGTTTACTTTAGGTTATAAGCTGATCAACTCTTCTGATTTCAGCTGGAACTCTTCCATTAATGGCTCAAGAAACATCAACAAGATCATTGACCTTGACTCTAAAGACGGTATAGATATTTATCAATTAAGCAACACCAACAGCTACCGCTCTTACTTAGCTAAGGGTGGCTCTTTTGGCGATATTTATGGCCAAACTTTACAAACGGATGCACAGGGTCGTATTTTAATCACAGCCCAGGGCTTTCCATTGTTAAGCAGCGACTTTAATAAGATTGCCAACCCGGCACCTAAATTCCAATTGGGCTGGAATAACAGTTTTGACTATAAAAACGTCTCCCTTAACTTTTTAGTTGATGGCAAATTTGGCGGACAAGTAGTATCTGTAATGCAGTCGATACTGGATGCGTACGGCGTATCAAAAGTAAGCGGCGACGCAAGGGATGCGGGAGGCGTAAAAATAAATGGTGTTGATCCAAACGGTACCGCTGTTTCTACCATCGACGCTCAAAAATGGTATACTTCTATCGGCGGTCGTAACGCGGCATTAGGCCAGTATGTTTACAGTGCTACTGTTGTACGCTTACGCGAAGTAGCTGTAGGTTATACATTTGCGCTACCAAAAACAGCTGCTATACGGTCAGTGAAGCTATCATTAACCGGTCGTAACCTTATTTATTTCTACAAAAAGGCGCCGTATGATCCGGAGGTTACTTCTTCAACAGCTAACGGACTTGGTGGGGTTGATGTATTTAACCAGCCGGCCACCCGTAATTACGGTTTGAATTTAAATGTTACTTTTTAATTGTACATCCTTAATTGAAAGCAATGAAGACAAATTTTAAGATATATACCCCTATAAAGCGCAATTGTTACCTGATAGCATTGGGTTTATTGATCACCCTGGGCTTAAACAGCTGTACAAAAAACTTTGAGAAATTTAACACAGATCAAACAGGTATCCCTGATAAAGACCTGAAGGTTCCGGCGCTTTTTATCCCTATTGAGCAGCAGATTTTTCAGAACTATCAGATCTCCCAGAACCTCAATGCCGATGCTTACGCGGGCTATTCATGCCCTCCGCAAACTTTTGGCAGGTCATTGTATAATATGAACTATGTATTTGTGGATGGCTGGAATAATTCGGCTTTCAACCAGATATATACCACCATTATTGGCCCTATTAAAAATAAAATTGCTCCATTGGGCGTAAAAACCTCATTGCCTGACTTTTGGGCAATAGCTTTACTATTGCAAGTAGAAGCTATAGACAGGGTAACCGATAAATTTGGCCCGGCACCTTACAGTAAAGTTGGAACATCGCTGGTAACCATACCCTACGATAGCCAGCAAAGCATTTATCAGCAAATGTTTTTACAGTTAGATACAGCTACAACCAATTTGCAAACTTTTATTGCGGCTAACCCGGGTAAAACCCCTTTTGTGAACTCAGATGTTATTTTTGGTGGCGACTATACCAAGTGGCTGAAGTTTGCTAACTCATTGCGATTGCGCCTGGCTATGCACATTGTAAAGGTTGATCCGGCAACGGCCAAAGCCCAGGCCGAAAAAGCATTAAGCGCGCAGGGGGGCTTACTTTCGGCTGTAAGTGATGATGCAGCCATAGCCGGAAAGGGACAGAATGATTATTATGTGATCACAGCCAGTTATACCGATAATTCTATGAATGCATCCATACAGTCATATATGGTTGGCTATAAAGATCCGCGGATAGCGAAGTATTTTACCCCAATTGATGCAACCTTCGCGCAGCCCGGAGCAAAGTATGCGGGCCAGTACATCGGTATCCGCATTGGGTCTGATGTGGGAGCTAAGCCTGCTTATTCGGGCTACTCGGTATACAATTATACCAATACCTTTACATCTACGGCTCCGCAACTGATCATGACGGCTGCCGAAGTATGGTTTTTAAAAGCTGAAGCAGCAATACGCGGCTGGGCAGGAGCAGGGAGCGCGCAAACAGATTATGAAACCGGTATTCAAACCTCAATGGCGCAATATGGGGTAGCCAGTGGTGCTGCCGGTTATATTGCCGATGCCAGCAGTTCACCTATCGCTTATGTTGACCCGCAAAATACCACCAACAATTCGCCTGCCTTATCGGCCATTACCATTAAGTGGGACGAAGCTGCTGCTAACGAAGTTAAGCTGGAGCGTATCATTACGCAAAAATGGCTGGCTATGTTCCCAGAAGGGCAGGAGGCCTGGACGGAGTTCCGTCGTACCGGCTATCCAAAACTATTCCCGGTGGTTAACAACAACAGCAACGGAACTATTGATACCCAAATACAGGTTCGCCGTTTACCTTATCCTTTAAGCGAATATACAGCCAATGGAACAGCAGTAAAAGCCGGTGTTGGTTTGCTGGGTGGAGCAGATAATGGCGGAACCCGTTTATGGTGGGACGTTGATAAAGGAAACTTTTAACCAAAACCACAGCAAAATGATGATAAAAAATGCGTTCCGGGAACCGGAACGCATTTTTTATTTGATTAAAACTGGATCAGAAAAATATATGGAGATATAGGCATATTAATTATGATCGCTTTAACGTGATCACCGCCACTTCCGGCCACATACCAATTCTGCCCTTCAATCCCAGAAAGCCAAACCCTCTGTTTACGTATAAATAACGACCATTACGCTGATAAAGTCCTGCCCATTGTTTGTAAACATATTGGATAGGACTCCATTTAAGCCCGAAAAATTCTATGCCAAATTGCATTCCATGGGTATGACCAGATAATGTGAGATGGATTTGCTGGTGATGTTCGAGCGTTACACCTTCCCAATGAGAGGGGTCATGTGACATCAGTATTTTAAAAGCATCGTCAGGAACTCCGTTCGTCGCTTTCTCTAAATCGCCATACCGGTGAAATTGCCCCTTGCCCCAGTTTTCCACACCCAGGAGTGTGACTGACTGACCGTCTTTCTGCAATGTTAACGCTTCATCTAACATTAACCGGAACCCTATTTCTGCATGTACCTGTTTTAATTGCAGGAGATTATCGCGCTTGGCTTCCGGTGTTTCCCACTGCATATAATCGCCATAATCATGATTTCCCAGAACCGAATATTTACCCAGTGGCGCTTTTAATTTTGCGAAAGCAGGAATCCATCTGTCCATTTCAGATGCCCGGTTATTGACAAGATCGCCTGTAAAAAGTATAACATCGCTATCTTGCTCATTTACAAGGTCAAGCCCTTTTTGAACTCCTTCGGCGTTGGTAAAGCTTCCAGAATGTACATCAGTTATCTGGGTTATGGAAAATCCGTCAAATGCTTCGGGTAGATCGTCGAAATAAATCGTTTCACGTCTTACCCGGTAAAAATGACGTCCGCGGGTAATACCAAATAATACAAGGAGGAATAATACAGCCGCCAGTCCGATAGTCAGTTCGCTCACCCAATGAGCCCGTGGCGGAAAGCCCCGAAAGATCCGGGTAATATCTTCGATAAGTAATAACGGAGATGAAAATAACTTTGGAATAAAGGTTAACAACAGAAAGCCCATTAGCCAGGCGATCAGTGTGCGCTGGATATCGGAACCGCGCCTTACAAAAACAAGAGCAATTACGCCGCCCATGATCAGCAGATCTATGAGCCAGTAAATCCACGTATAGGCACCCGATGATAGGGTTTGCACAGCCTGGTTGAAATAAAGATCAGTACCCAGCCAGAGCAGGATAATTAAGGGAAGTCTTTTAGCCATTTTATAATATCTAAACAGGCACCTGCTGTAACAGCTGCCTTTTTAGGTAGACGATTTAGCGCGGGAAACATTTTAAATAAAAAAAAATAGCTGATTAATTAATTGAAATATTTTTGACTTATGTGCATTTGCTTTTCACCAGCAAGGGTATGCTGCCCTACGTATGAAGGATTGGATGCCACCTTATTGATCCTTGATAGGATCATTTAAGTAAGATGCATCTCAAAGTGTATTAATTATTTAGTTTTATCTTTATAGTAGGTTTCGGCAATTGTGATTTTATGGATATAACGCACTTTCACGTTCTGGATATCAGTGAATTTAGGAATGGCCGGCATTCGGGAATTGATTTTCTTTATCATGAAATAAAAGGAGAAAGGCATATTGAAAAGCCCCATAAGCATGACTTTTTTCTTTTCATGCTGTTTGAGCATGGCGGTGGCACTCATTCTATTGATTTTGTAGATCATCAGGTTGCCTCCTTCCAGCTCCACATGCTGTTTCCTGAGCAGGTTCACAAATGGGACCTGTTTGAAAATACGCATGCCCACCAAATCATGATCAGCAGAAGCGAATTTGAAGGGCTGGCTAATTCCTTACGGTTTTCGCTGATTCTTTATCAAAACTGTCCGGTAATCATGTTAAGCTTACCAACTTTTAAGAAAATTTTATATGAATTTGAACTCATCAGATCGGAACTTTCAAAACCTGACACGGTATGGGAAATTGTTGATGCAAGATTAAAACTTATTGCGCTAATGGTCAGTTGCGAAGCCGAGGCAATATTTAATGACCAGACTGTTTACAAAACCAAGCCGGTACTTTTCAAGTATCGGTCTTTGATTGATACGCATTGTAAAAAAGAGAAATTAGTGGCATTCTATGCCAATCAATTAAACATTTCACCAAACTATCTAAATATTCTCTGTAAAAAATACTTCCATGCATCGGCAACCTCGCTGATTCACGAGCGGTTGATCCTCGAAGCAAAACGCATCTTGCTAACAACGGAATTACCTTTAAAAGCGATTGCTTTTGATCTGGGATTTTACGATGCCGCTTATTTTTCAAAATTCTTTAAAAAATATACCGGATTAACCCCGCACTACTTCAGAAAGCAATCATGAATCTTACTTGGGTTGAGTGCATAAATAGTATCAGAAACGAAGAAAAATAACAAAGTGTTATAAATTATACTATTTCTGGGATGAATTTTACCATGAAAAAGTATGATAGCGGTCTATTTTTGTATGAATAAAAATCCTGATACGATGACGTCACAACCTATCTCAAGAAAAAGCTTTATTAAAAACACGTCCATGTTACTTGCCGGTACATATATGCTCCCCACAGCACATGCCGATGCCGCCCCGAACAGATCGGAAAGCTTTTCTGGAAAGGTCTTTACCCTGAAAAATGTAAGACTTGAAACAAAGTTCGTTTACGATCAGGATGAAGTCATTAAAACAGAAACAGAACTTTTTATTGTAGAGATAGCGGAAGGAAAGATCAAGAAAATATTGCCCAACAATCCACAGGCAAAAGGCATCGATGCTAAAGGCTGGTTAATGCTGCCTGCATTTCGGGATATGCACATCCACTTAGACAAAACTTATTATGGCCTTCCGTGGCAGGCGCATCTGAAAAAAAATAAATCTGTCAAAGATATGATCGCTTTTGAACAGCAGGTGATCCCGGAGCTTTTAAAAACCTCGATACCCCGTACCGAAAAACTCATCGGGCTGCTCCAATCATACGGAACCAGCTATGCCAGATCTCACGTAAATATTGAGCCTACATCGGGGTTAAATTCATTGAAGCACCTGGAAACTGCCTTGCTGAATAAGAAATCATCTTTTCAGGCGCAGTTAGTGGCTTTTCCGCAGCATGGCATATATTATACCAAGTCTGACGAATTGATGAAAGAGGCCGCTAAAATGGGAGTAGACTTTATAGGCGGGCTGGATCCAACTACTATAGACGGAAGCATTGAGAAACCAATGGATTTTGTTGTACAACTGGCTCTGGATAATGGCAAGGGCATTGATATACACCTTCATGAGTCAGGTGAATCCGGAGTAAAAACAATTGAATACCTGATTGATAAAGTAATGGAAAACCCGGTGTTAAAAGGTAAAACATATGTAAGCCATAGTTTTGCGCTGAGATACCTTGATCAAAAGAAAACAGATGAAATAGCCGAAAAGCTCGGCGCCGCAAAAATAGGTATTGCCTCCACCATTCCGATTTCCGGCAACCCAATGCCTATTCCTACACTATATAAATATGGGGTAGAGGTAATTGCAGGCAATGATTGTATAGTTGATCACTGGAGTACTTTTGGTACCGGAAGTATATTGCAGAAAGCCAATATAGCAGCGCAGATTTACGGGTATCGGACAGAGTTTGAGCTTTCCAGGATCTTAAAACTCGCAACCGGTAATATACTTCCGTTAAACGATAAAGGAGAAAAACAATGGCCCAAGCCTGGCGATCAGGCCAACCTCGTTCTACTTGATGCCAGTTGTTCAGCAGAGGCCGTATCCAGGGTATCGTCGGTAAAATCACTTATTCACGATGGAAATTTGGTTTTCTGATTCATCAATGTAACCCGCGGCCAGAAAGTTGACCGCTTCTGCAAAATAGCCATACTTACTGATCTTCATTTTGTCATGATACCTTCATAAAAACCTATTTAGGAATGTTCATTCCAAAATGTTTATACATTTGAGGAACGATTATTCCAAATAAGAAATAAGATCACATCATGAAAAAATTAGCAAATAAAGTAGCCGTTGTTACAGGCGCATCAAAGGGAATTGGGGCTGGTATCGCTAAACACCTCGCTGCCCAGGGCGCCAGTGTGGTAGTCAATTATGCATCTGCAAAAGCAGGCGCTGATCAGGTAGTAGCAGAGATCGCCGCGGATGGTGGCAAAGCTATCGCCGTACAGGGCAGTGTATACAATGAAGCCGACGTTACCCGTTTATTTGAGGAAACCCAAAAAGCATTTGGAGCTGTTGATATCCTGGTGAACAATGCAGGTGTTTACCAGTTTGGGGCTATCGAAGAAATAAACGCGGCGGATTTTCACAAGCAATTTAACACCAATGTGTTGGGCTTGTTATTAACTACACAGGGGGCGGTCAAAAATTTCAATGAAAACGGTGGTAGTATTATTAATATTGGTTCGGCCGTTACTGCTATTACTCCGGTTCAAAGTTCTATCTATACAGCCACTAAAGGCGCTGTAGATGCTATTACCCATGTGCTGGCCAAAGAGCTTGGTAGCAAAAAAATCCGTGTTAACTCCATTAATCCAGGTATGGTGGAAACAGAAGGCACGCATACCGCAGGGTTTATCGGCAGCGATTTTCAGACAGAGATTGTCAAAACAACACCACTGGGCCGTATCGGACAACCCGACGATATTGCCGAGGTAGCCGTATTCCTGGCTTCTGAAGATTCACGCTGGCTCACCGGCGAGATCCTGGTGACCAGCGGCGGCGTCAGGTAATACCAGGTGTTTGACCGGAAAATAACTTAAAATGAATAGCTTTGCTTTTTACAAGCAAGGCTATTCAAGCTTATGGCAAGAACAAAAGATTTTGACGAGAACGAAGTGCTGACCAAAGCTATACAGATTTTTTGGCACAAGGGCTATAATGGTACGTCCATGCAGGATCTGGTTGATGGTTTAGGCATTAGCCGTTCGAGTCTTTATGATACCTTCACCGACAAACACACACTTTTTATAAAAGCATTGGAAAGTTACCAGTATTCCGGTGCGGAGAAGATCCGGGAAATGATAGCCCAGTCCGGATCTGCGAAAGAAGCCGTCCAAAAATTATTGGAGTATACCACCAAGGACTTGCTGGATGACGACCAGCAAAAGGGTTGTTTCATGGTTAACTCTAAGGTAGAATTAGCAAGCCACGATGCGGAGATCAATAGCCTGCTTTGCCAAAATGACCAGCAGATTGAAGAGGCCTTTCTGCAGGTGATCCAAAAGGGTAAAGAAAGCGGCGAGATCAAAAACATGCTTGATGCGCGCGCACTGGCAAGATTTATTATGAATACGGTAAAAGGTATGCAGGTAACCGGCAAATCCAGTACAGACAAAACGGTTTTCGACGATATTATCAGGCTCACGGTATCTGTACTTGATTGAGGATGATTATGAAAAGCTATTGAAAAAACCACCAAACCAAGAATTAATGATCCTGATGGTGCGACATTCGTAGTGACTCGAATTTGATAAGTATCTAAATTATTAGTTGTATATAGAGGCAAGTTCGAGTATCTTCCTCACCGCGAAGAGTGAAAAGCGCCTATAGATTTTATGATTTACAGCCTCTTTTCATTTTCAGGTATACGCAAGATATGTGCGGATTCGCAAAAAGGTGTAAGCCGGGTATATCAGGAGCAAAATGTCTGAGAAAAAAAGCCCCGCTTATTTTGACGGGGCTAATTCATTGATTTTGGTGACCTTCCGACCGCAATTTTCGAACTCTTTTATGGATGATTTGAAGAAATTAGCATCTATAAATGTGTCTTTAGATAACGATACTTTATTAAGATGGTAAATAGAAGGCAACACATCGTCAATCGACTATCATCGCTTAGCTATCTTGTATAATTTACCGTCGTCGGTTGCTGCGTAAATAGCACCGTCTTTACCGGTGGCAATGCAGCGCCAGCGTTCGTTCTTATCGCCCAGCAAACGTTCTTCGCCCACCACTTTGTTGTTTTTAATAACCAGCCGGGTGATCTGCTGCCCGCTTAAAGCCCCTACAAAAATATTGTTTTTCCATTCCTCAATATTACCGGTATAAAACATCGTGCATCCAGGTGAAAATAACAGGATCCCAGTAATATACCGGCTGCACAGTACCTTCTTTTTTAAAGCAGACTAATTACAAAATCTTACCACCTAAAGAAGCGAATTTTAGTTTGATGCTAAAAACTCAAGCACGTTTTCCGGATGCTTATCGCCACTTAAAAAGGCTCGGTAGGAGTATTGAATTATTCCATCTTTGTCAACTAAAAAAGTTTCCCTGCCGGTAAGAAAAAGCCATGATTTTATTCCGAACTTCTTTAAAACTTTGTTGTCGGGGTCGCTTAGCAGTTTAAATGGCAGGCGATTGCTTTTTGCAAAAGCGGCGTGGCTGGCCACCGTTCCTGAGTTAATACCTATGACCGTTATCCCGGAGTCGGTGAATTCTGTGAAGCTATCCCTAAATGCACAAGCCTCTTTAGTACAAACAGCGCTTTCGTCCTTTGGATAAAAGTATATCACCACTTTTGTCTTGCCGAGCTGCTCGTTAATATTAAAAAGATTGCCGTCCTGGTCAAGTAAATGAAAGGGAGGGATTTTATCTCCTGCTGTTAATGTTTTCATGCTATAATTAATTTTAGAATTAAGTCTTCTTTAGTAAGGGCAAAACTACTCGGGCGAAATCCAGAAAATATTAACTCATGTTAAAATCGTGGTATAGCGAACAAGCTGATATTTGCTGATTCGTTAAAACCTGTAATGTTTTGAAAAGATTCAGAAAGTAGCCTAGGTATTCTGCGGAGGGTGACCATGTCATTCCGTGGCAAACGGAGCATGTATTTAGCTGGCGGACGAGTACAGCAAACGCTGTTTCAGCATTTCAAAGTTAGTTATTAAAAGTGATTATTGGTAGCTGGCATCTTTGTCATCAGGTTTTCGTTTTTTTCGCATCGATTCTCCCTTTAGCTCGATCCGGTGTGCACTGTGTACGATCCGGTCGAGAATGGCATCTGCTATGGTTTTCTCACCTATCACATCATGCCACTTAGCTACCGGAAGTTGTGAGGTTATGATCAGCGAGCTCTTGCCATGCCTGTCCTCAATGATCTCCATCAGTGCCGCCCTGCTTTGTGCATCAAAAGGCTGTATGCCGAAGTCATCAAGAATGAGTAACTGCTGCCGCTCGATCTTACCGATCTCCTTCACATAGGACCCGTCTGCCTTAGCCATCTTAAGTTTCGCGAATAGCTTAGGCGTACTTGCATAATATACCTTATAGGCCCGGGTACAGGCCTGGTAACCGATAGCAGAAGCGATATAGCTTTTGCCAATACCGGTACTGCCGGTAATGAGCAGGTTCTCGTTACGGTCAATGAAAGTACAGTCCGCCAGGCGCATGATCTGGTTGCGGTCGATACTCCGGTCAGCATGATAATGAACGTCCTCCACAGAAGCTTTATAGCGGAACTTGGCATAATAGATCTGCCGCTCGATACGCCTGTTATGCCGGTCATCCCACTCGGCCTCTACCAGGTGGGCCAGCAGTTCATCTGCTGTATAATCATTGGTTTTGCCAGTCTCCAGGGTGCTTTGAAAAGCATGGTACATGCCGAAGAACTTCAGCTTCCGCATTTTGTCTAATGTACTCGTGTTCATGGTATTGTTGTTTAACGGTTATTGGTAATAGTCTTCCCCTCTGATATTATCATGGTCGGGCATCGGCAACTCACCTGCAAACAGGCTGTCTTCATACTGATCCATGTTCTTTTCCAGGATCATATTAATGGTATTGTAGTTATAAAGACCGTAACTCAAGCCTCTTCTGCAGGCTTTGATCAGGCGTTCATTGCCCACTCTCTTGGCAAAGCCCAGGATACCCAGGCAGGATTTATAAGCTTGCTCTGCGTGGCGTTTACGATCAAAGATGTTATGGATATAGAGCCTGACATCCTCATGTATCGAAGCGGCCCATCCCAGGAACTTCTCCTTTGACCAGTCCGTAACAAACTGGTGGGCAGAAGCCATATGGTCATCTTCTGTGGTATAAAGATGGGCTCCACGGGTTCGTTTGTGCATGGCGATTCGCTCGTAATGATAAAAAGCCTCTACTGAAGTGCTGGAATATAATAGCTTGATCTTTTTACCGATGAACCGGTAAGGGACGCTATAGTAATGTTTGTCAGGGCCCAGGCAGACATGACCATTCTTCATCACCGTAGCATGAAACTGCTTTTTAAGCTCGTAAGATAACACCGGCAACGGCGCGAGCACATGACGCTCGATCTCTTCGAACTGCTCTCTCCGGCTATAGTTACGGCCCTGAAGCAGCAAGTTATTATGTAGCTCCAGTTCAATCTTAATGGCATCATTCAGTTCCTTAAGCGAATGAAAAACAGCCTTTCTTAATGGTGCGTAGATCCGGGTATACATGATTCTGACAGCGCCTTCTACCAAAGCTTTATCACGAGGGCGGTACGCCCGAGCCGGTAGAATGGTAGTACCATAATGATCGGCAAAGTCTTCGAAGGTCTCATTCAGGGTGGGTTCAAAGCGACTGCTTTTGGATACTGCTGCTTTCAGGTTATCAGGAACTATAGCATCTGGGACACCGCCAATATATTGAAGGGTGTGCTCACAAGCGGCTATAAAGTCTTCTTTTTGCTGACTCATAACAGCCTCTACGTAAGTGAGCTGACTGGCACCGAGAATGGCTATAAAGATCTCTACCTCAATGATCTCACCGGTCTCTTTGTCGGTAATGCTCATCTTTTGGCCAGCAAAGTCCACGTAAAGCTTATCGCCAGCTTTATGATCTATGTGCATCACCGGGTTTACCCTGGCTTTCCATTGGTTAAAGTAAAAGCAGAACTGGCTGTATTTGTATCCGTCCGGGAACTCTTTGTAGTATTCTTTCCAAAGGATCTGCCGGTTAACACCGACACGCTTAAGCTCCTTGTCAACATGGGGAAAACAACGAAGCATGGATAACATCATGCTTGAAGGAGCCTTTTCTTTACTCTTTCCGAAGAGGTCTTCTAGCTCTTTATCGTTCAGGGCATTAACTTCATCAAAAGTAAACCCACTATCCTTAAAGGCGGTCAGGTACTTCTTAACGGTGTTTCGGGATGCGTCCGTCTGAGCCGCTATCGACATGATACTGCGCCCATGATGGTACATCCTTAATATCTTCCTAATCTTACTCATACTTAATGTAGTGTTGGCCATGCTTCGTTGGGTTATGTTAACCCCGCAAAGATGGGTGCTTCTACAGTATAAGCTGTCTCGTCCGGGTGGTCAGTTTGGCCCGGAATGCCCTGGTCAAATTACTCAGATCTCCTGGTCAATTTGCCCCGGAATGACTCGTCAGTTTAACCCGGAAGTGGGTCGCTTTACGAGTGTTACATGGTCAGTTTGTCCCGGAATACCTGGTCAGGCCTCCCGGAACGCCATGGTCAAATACCGGCGGAACACATTTCCATGTTGCCGCGGAACGTCTGATCAATTTCAGCGGTATACCCAAGTAGCCTAACTTCCTGGAAAATTATGTCTACATGCAAGCAACGATTTTTATCACCCCATCGTAATCCTTAAAAAACTGCGGCACTGTTAACTGGGGTATGAGGGGTTTGTATCCAGGATAGGGTAGTTACCGGTAGGCAATAAGTACCTTAACAAGTGAACAATTCACCAAATATCTATTTTAGTCTCAAAAGTAAATGGCTAATGGTAATCATTTGCCTGATGAGTCTTGCTATAATAACATTTTGCTGTTTTTATCTCCTTTCGGATTACAAATCACTGGTAATCTGGTTCCTGAAAATGAATGACTGCTTTTACTCAAGCAAGCACTGGCAGGATAATTTCTTCAGTCCAGGTGTAAAAAAACAAGGAAATATATACTGCATTGCAGGACTAATAGTTTGTTTACTATTGCTATATTTATTAAGCAAACAATGGAAAAGAGCGGCTGAAACATTGAAATTTCGGTTCGCAAAGCAAAACTTGTGGTACGTATCGCTGTGTATGCTGTTAAGCACAGCAGCATGGATATGGGGCAATTCGTTAGTGCACCAGAGCTTTGATGAAGTTTTTTCAGCAGTAAACTGTGCGTCGTTACCGCCGTTTCAGACACTTTCCTATTACATGCTGCCGAATAACCACATTCTCTTCAATTTACTCAACAGCACATTATTCATTTTTGCTGATGATAAGGTTTTTACCGGCAAGCTGATATCTCTTGCCTGTTATTTGGGGACTGTCCTGGTAATGTTTTCCTTCTGGACAGGCTTTGTGAAAAATAAATTGTTGCTGACAGTCATTACAGTTGTGCTGGCTTTGCAGTTTCCTGTATGGGGATTTGGTTATGAGGCGAGGGGGTACGCACTATATACGTTTATGGCATGGCTTTCCTTTTATAGCCTGGTGCAATATATTCATACTAACCACCAGCAATGGTTATATTACTATGCAGTGGCGGTAGTTGCAGGGTATTGGTGTCTGCCTACATTCCTTTATTTCCATAGTGCCATACTGATATTCGGATTATTATGGACGGTTTATACATGCGCCTGGGATGTCTGCTTCTGGAAAATGCAACTAATCATTGTATCGGCGGTATTCCTCTTGTATCTGCCGGCCATATGTTTTTCCGGGATCCATGCGCTTTCGGGGAACCCATACGTATCGGGCCATATCATGACTTGGAAAGAATTTTATATCAGCACGAGGGTCTCGTTTAATAATTATCTCAGCTTTTTTTCGTCAAGTTTTACCAAACATCATTCGGGTGATGTAGCGCTTTTTTTACTGCCCTTATCCTTACTTTGCTTTTACCGGAACAGGATGGCTGTTTTATGCGGCCTTTTTTACGTGGCATTGTGGTCTTCGTGTATCGGTGTGGCATTTGCTATGAAAATATACGCGATAGACCGGACCTTGAGCGGACATATCAGCATTAGCTTCGGACTAACTATATATTCATTTTACCTGATTTTGCAAAAACTGAATAGTGTTGTGAAAAGCCCTCTGTTCACCGATACCGTTTTGATGATCCTTTTGATATTACAGGGTATCCGCTTTGGCATTGGTGATAAAATGAATGCCGATTTCGCTTTGTATAATAACGATATCAATATCAAATATGACCTGATAGTGCACGAAGGTATCGATATCATATCTAAAGGCAGCACCATTGCTTTTTCAGACGAATGTTTTTATTGGTATTATCAATGCGAGCGCCGTGGTTTTATAGTGAACAAACACATATCAGGCAACGAGCAATACTTTGTACGTTTAAAGTCTGAATTACTACCTGCGGGTTATGCAAAAAGATATAGGCTGATAAAAACGGTATTTAAACATGGCATAACCGCAGTTAGCTATGAGATATACAAAAAGATTTGAAAAAAATAGGGGTAGGGCTCCGGATCAGGTACTAACAGTGATCCCGCTAATGATCATTTTAACTTGCCTTTATTAATCCTTATTATCACCATCTGGATTAGTTGACCATAAGCCGCAAACCGGCTCCACGAACACTTTCAAGAACTATCCTCGGATCGCCTGAAAGATATTTTCGTAAGCGTGAAACAAAAACATCCATACTGCGGCTTGTGAAGAAATCACTTTCCTTCCATAATCGGTTCAAAATATCCCGCTTTCTTACTAATTGATTGATATTTTCAGCAAGCAGTTGTAATAGCTCCGCCTCACGCTCAGTCAGAACCTGCCGGCCGCCAGGACCTTCCAATATTAAGTTTTTCGGAAAGAAACTGTATCGGCCAATCATTAACATTTCTGCATTACGTTTTTCTGCCGAAGTCCTTCGCAGGATATTACGGATACGCAGTACTAACTCCTCTGCATCAAAAGGTTTGACGATATAGTCGGCAGCCCCAAGCTGTAATCCCCTGATCACATCTTCTTTTAGCTTACGTCCTGTGATAAATAGAAATGGAACCTGCGGATAAGATTGATTTAAATATGCTGCGAAAGCAAAGCCGTCCGTTGAGGGCATTATGACATCAGTGAGGACAATATCAAAGGTGCTTTCAAGTAATCGATCCTTGGCGCATCTTCCATCGGCGCTTAAGACTACTGAAAAACCGTTTAATTCCAGATATTGTTTTAGTAAGTTCCCGAGATCAAGATCATCCTCAATCAGTAAAACAGCCAGCGTCATGTCAGTAGCAAATAAATGGTGAATACACTTCCTGCTGATGTGGAAGAGGTCAGCTGCAGGTCGCCTTCGATTTTAAAGGCATTTTTTGTTGAATTTTTCATGATTTTATATAACTGTTTTCAAAACAATACTTTGCTTATAATTATTTAATTTTTTAGTATAAAATATACTAAAAAGTATATTTTATACTAAAAAAAATACTGCTATTACCCGGTCGGGGTAGCATCACAGTTTATGCAACTCCATTTAGCGCATTGAAAGCTTTTTCAGGCGACTCTTTGTTCACATTATAAAAATGATCCGTGAAGCCGATCCTTATTTCAAATTTATCATCGGCAACGCCATTGATGATCGCGTCTGCCACGGCTGAAGGGGCTAATTTATCTACCGGAAGGTTTTTAGAGAATTCCGTATCCACAAGTGGTGGCAAAACTTCAAATACTTTAACAGCAGATTTTGACAGCGATAATCTTAAAAGCCAGGTGTAGGATTGCAATGCGGCTTTGCTTGCACTGTAGGTAGGCATAACGGCCCAGGGTACAATAGCTACCACTGAGGTAATGTTGATGATCGCCGCTTCATCGTTCTTTTTAAGCAATGGTAAAAGTTTCTCTGTTAATCTCACCGGGGCAAGGTAATTGATCTCCATTTCCTTTCGTGCGCCTTCATAAGCGTTAGAATTCTCGGCCAGTGAATATTGGAATGCACTTCCGGAATTGTTTATCAGTACGTTAAGATCAGGAAATGATGTCTCAAGCTGTTTAACCAGGTTGTCCAGTTCACTTTCTACCGTAACGTCACATTGAATAACGCTAACATTGGTTAAATCCGCGGCTGCCGCATTTAACTTGTCAATATTGCGGCTGGTGATGATCACTTTATTGCCCAAAGCTGAAAATTTACGTGCAGTTTCAAGACCTATGCCTGAACCGCCGCCTGTAATTAGGATGGTGTTGTTTTGTGTTTTCATTTTTAATTTAAGATTTGTGTTATTTGATTATAGAAATTTGTTTGTTTTAATAATATACTAAAAAGTATATTTTGTAAGTTAAAAAAAAGCATTGCTGCCACCCGTAGTCGTTTTAAAGACAGGAAACACGAAAAGCTTTTTTACATAAAATCATGCTACTTCGTATTGTTTAAGTTCGTCCTTTAAACTTTTGATCAAGTTTTTCATTGGTGAGTTTGTATTCATGACCCGGCATAATACAATTCCTCCTTCAACGGCCGAAAACATTTTAAATGCAAATGTCATCGGATCCAACTTTTTTGAAAATTCGCCATTATTTATTCCATCTTGAAGGATTTTGGCAAAAGTATCTACCGATACTTCTACAACGGAGCCGACTCTTTTTTTAATATTAGCATGGTTATCATCAGTTTCTACCGCCATATTAAATATAGGACATCCTCCGTCGATATAGGTATTTAAAGGCATCTTATTGAAATTCATATAGGCAAATATTTTCCCCTTTGAAGTTTTTTCGCGCATCATGGCTTGATCAATCCCGGAAACAATTTTTTTCAGCAGGTAATCAGCTGTTTGTACTGAAAGGTCTTCCTTGTTTATAAAATGACTATAAACAGCGCCCTTGGTAAAACCTGTTGCTTCCAGTACATCGTCAATTCCGGTACCGCTAATGCCTTTGGCATTATAAACGGGTGCTGCTTTTTCCAGAATCAATTGTTTTGTTTTCTCTGCTTTTGTCATGTTCAAAAAATCAACGAGACAAAAATATACTTTTAGTATATT
>Ga0247742_10000241_pt1 | contig 47264 bp, 43 predicted proteins | sample UWRJL208509C2_FD_180944 | JGI IMG/M metagenome (GOLD analysis project Ga0247742, IMG submission 180944) | Plant litter microbial communities from Arlington Agricultural Research Station in Wisconsin, United States - UWRJ-L208-509C-2 | ecosystem: Environmental > Terrestrial > Plant litter >...
TGCGCCCCCTGTTGTCGTACTCATACTCACCTCGACCAAACCTGGCAAAGCTAGTCACCGGCGCCCCGAATGAGGCCGTCGGCATGACGAAGCGGCCGCACTGGCCGCCCCTCCGTTCCCATCGCGAGGACGTTACCGCCCCCGCCGATCCTGGTGCGGGGCGGCCACCCGGCCGTCCCGTCCCCCCTGGAGGCGCTTTACAGCGCCGCCTGCCGGAAATCCGGCGCACGAGCCAGGCGGCTCATGCTGAAAAGCCCGAACGATTGCTCGCCCAGTTGTACGTTTTCCGCGACGAACCGCGCCAGGCGCGGATCGTGTTCCTCGCTACCGGTACCGCGCTGCGCCTCGTCCATGGTGCGCTGGCCGAATACCTCGTCGACCAGCAGTCCCACCGTCCCGCCGTGCTGGCGAACCAGCAGCAGGCGCGTACGCTCGGAAGACGGCGTCCGCTCGTCGAAAAGGAAGCGACCCAGGTCGATCGTCGGCACCAGGTTGCCGCGCACGTTGGCGACACCCATCAGCCAGGGCTGCGTGCCCGGGACGTTGGTGAGCGGCGGCACCGCGAGCAGTTCGTTGATCTCCTCGATGCCGCTGACGAAGGCACGACGCCCGATGCGGAAACCGATGCCGCGCCAGAGGCCCAGCGATTCGACCCGTTCGGGCGTGCCCGCCGAATGCGCCAGACAGGCGCGCTCGTAGTGGGCGAGCAGTTCGAAAGGCGTAAGTGCCGCGTTCTCGATCATGGTGCCCTCAATGCTTGTTCGGCAGCAGGCTGGCGATGGTCGAGAGCAGTTCCTTCTCGTTCACCGGCTTGGTGATGAAGGCCTTCGCACCCTGGCGCAGGCCCCATACGCGGTCCGTCTCCATGGACTTGGTCGTGATCATCACCACCGGCACGTCCGCCGTGGCCGGGTCCCGGCTCAGCGTTCGGGTGGCCTGGAAGCCATTCATGCCGGGCATGATGACGTCCATGATGACCAGGTCGGGCTTGCTCGCACGGATGCGATCGATGCCCGACTCGGCGTTATCGACACTGGAAACGGAAAAACCCGCCTTCTCCAGCAGCGTGGTGAACACGCGTACATCGGTCGGCGAGTCGTCAATGATCAGAATGTTTGCCACACGTCCCCCTGGACGTCGAAAAGCGGATGTTTATCAGCTCGCCGTCGCATAACGATGGATCGCGCCGAGAAGCTCGTCGCGGGTGAAAGGCTTGGTCAGGTATTGCTCCGCGCCCACGATGCGGCCACGTGCCTTGTCGAACAGGCCATCCTTGGAGGACAGCATGATCACCGGCGTTCCGCGGAACTGAGCGTTGTTCTTGATCAGCGCGCAGGTCTGGTAGCCATCCAGGCGCGGCATCATGATGTCGACGAAGATGATGTTCGGCTTCTGGTCGGAGATCTTTGCCAGCGCCTCGAACCCATCGACCGCGGTAAGAACGTCGCAGCCTTCCTTCTTCAGCAGGGTTTCGGCCGTGCGTCGGATGGTTTTCGAATCGTCGATGACCATGACCCGCAAGCCGGTCAGATCGGTACCACGTCCGTTTTCGTTCACTGCGCCCCCGTAGCACGCACAAAAAAACCGCAAATCCCACCGCAGGATAGCTGGTTTCATGCCGGCTTATCCGTGCGCTGGGTCGTCGTCCGGAACCTGGGCTCCGGTGGTCCGCTCTTCGGCGTTCCTCCCGTTCGCTGTTTAATGGTTGGCCGGGTCGCCGTCAAGATGAATTGTTCTTAAAGGGGAGATTCCTTGTGAAATTGCGACCCCTCCCCCACTAGACTTGGCATCTTTCCTGCTCTTCCGGGACACGCCCATGTCGCTCTCCGTCGCCGTCCTGATGGACCCGATCCGCGCCATCAAGATCGCCAAGGACTCCACCTTCGCCATGTTGCTGGAGGCTTCCCGCCGTGGCCATGCCTTGCTCTACATGGAGCAGGGCGACCTGGCGCTGCGCAACGGCGAGGCCTGGGCCCGCCTGCGCCCGCTCACGGTGAAGGAAGACCCGACCGGCTGGTTCACCCTGGGCGAGGCCACCTGGCGCCCTCTCGCCGAGGTCGACATCGTCCTGGCCCGCAAGGATCCGCCGGTGGATGCCCAGTTCATCTACGACACCATGGTCCTGGAGCGCGCCCAGCGCGCCGGCTGCAAGGTCGTCAACGACCCGCGCAGCCTCCGCGACTGCAACGAGAAGCTCTTCGCCCTGGATTTCCCCCAGTGCATCGCGCCGACCCTGGTCTCCCGGGACGCCGGCGAGCTGCGCCGGTTCGTTGCCGAGCACGGTGAAGCCGTACTCAAGCCGCTGGATGGCATGGGCGGACGAGGCATCTTCCGGGTGAAGCATGGAGACTCCAATCTCAATTCCATGCTGGAAACCCTGCTCGACGGTGCCCGCCACTTCGCGATCGCGCAGAAATACATCCCGGAGATCACCGCGGGCGACAAGCGCATCCTGCTGATCGACGGCGAACCGGTGCCCTACGCGCTGGCCCGCATCCCGCAGGGCGACGAATTTCGCGGCAACCTCGCTGCCGGCGGCCGCGGCGAAGGCATCCCGCTGTCCGACCGCGATCGGTGGATCGCCGCCCAGGTCGCCCCGGAACTGGTCCGTCGCGGCCTGCGCTTCGTCGGCCTGGACGTCATCGGCGACTACCTGACCGAGATCAACGTCACATCTCCGACATGCATCCGCGAACTGGATGCCCAGTTCGGCATTAACATCGCAGGGCTGATGTTCGACGCAATCGAGGCCCGATGACGACCCGCACCACCGGCGCCGACCTGTTCGGCGCGACCCTGCTGTTTTCGCTGCTGCTGCACGGTGTCGTCATCCTTGGCATCACCTTCGATGCAGAAAAGCCCAAACCGAGCGTGCCCACGCTCGACGTCACGCTCGTGGACGTCGCCAACCAGGAGCAGCCGGACAAGGCCGACTTCCTGGCACAGGCGAGCAACGCGGGAGGCGGTGATCAGGACAAAGCGGCACGGCCTTCGGAGCCGGTGTCCGGTCCCTTGCCGACGCCCAACCAGGGGCTGACGGCGCAGCCCAAGGAAGCACAGGCACCGGCGCCGACCGAGCGCACCCCTGCCCAGTTACTGACCACGTCCGGGGAGACCGGCTTTGCCGTCGACACGACCAAGGAGCAGGACGAGCAGAAGGAGCGCCCCGTGCCCGTGTCCGACGAGGACGTGCAGCGCAAGCTGGAGATGGCGAAGCTGTCGGCCGAGGTACGCGAGCAGTCCCAGGCCTATGCCAAGCGCCCGAAGAAGAAATTCATTTCGTCCAACACGCGCGAATACGTCTACGCCGCCTACATGAAGGGCTGGGTGGGACGCGTCGAGCGCGTGGGTAACCTCAACTACCCGGATGAAGCGCGACGCCAGGGCGTCTACGGCGAGTTGGTGCTTACGGTAGGTCTCAACCGCGACGGCACGATCAAGAGCATGGACGTGATCAAGAGTTCGGGGCACAAGCTGCTCGACGAAGCGGCCCAGCGCATCGTGCGTCTGGCCGCTCCCTTCCCCGCCCTGCCCACGGACAAGACCCGCGTCGACGAGCTGTACATCACGCGCACCTGGCAGTTCCTGCCCGGCAATGTGCTGAGGAATTACTGAGTCCCGCTCGGTAGGAGCCGATGCATCGGCTCCTGCATGGCTTTATTTCAGTAGCTGGTCGGCCTCGCTCACGTAGGCCTTTTCCGCCTTGCGATCCCACACGCACAGCTCGCGCCCGGGCCGGTTGTTCATGTGCTTCTGGGGATAGCGTCCGGCCAGAACCAGCGCCGTGACCGGCACCCGATCGTCGTACTGGATCGGTCCACCCACCGGTTTCACATCCTTCAGGCCGCTGGCGGCGATGCAGGCCTTCATCAGCCGCTGGTCATAGTCCTTCCAGGCAGCCGGTGACGAAGCCAGTGCGGCAGACGCGACGAAGCCTCCGGCCACCACAACAAAAGCCTTTGCAAACATGATCTTCCTCATGAACCTGTCTCCTTATGCACGGATCGATACGGTACCCTGACGGCGCTGAACATTCGCGCACGAGTCATGGTCGTAGCGGCTACAATGAAGCCATGACGATCGCCAATACATTCGCGGGGCAATTCCTCATCGCCATGCCCTCTCTGGCCGAACCTCCGTTCGCGCGTGGCGTGGCGTTTCTTTGCCAGCACGGCGAAGACGGAGCGGTCGGCCTGTTGATCAACCAGATCTCCGAATACCGTCTTGGCGACGTGCTCGCGCAGATGAAACTCGACTGCGAAGATCCGGAAATCGCGGACTACCCCGTCCTTATCGGTGGCCCCGTGCAACAGGAGCGCGGCTTCGTGCTTCATCGTGAGCCGGGCCACTGGGACTCCAGCTACCGCGTCAACGAAGACTGGTCGGTCACGACATCGCGCGACATCCTCGTCGCCATGGCCAAAGGCGAAGGTCCGCGTCGGGCCGTCGTCACCCTCGGCTACGCGGGCTGGGAAGCCGGCCAGCTCGAGCAGGAAGTCATGGACAACGCCTGGCTGACGACCCGCGCCGACGAACGCATCATCTTCGACACCCCCCTCGACGAACGCTGGACCGCCGCCGCGCGCAAGCTGGGCGTGACCGACCCTTCGCAGATCGCCGGCTATGCCGGCCACGCCTGAGCACGGGGCGCGATGAGCTGTCTGTTCGGATTCGATGTCGGGACGAAGGTCGTCGGCGTCGCCGTCGGTAATCGCCTGACCGGCACGGCGCGTGCCCTGGCCGCCATACCCGTCCGCAACGGCGAGCCGGACTGGCAAACCCTCGACCTGCTGCGTCGCGAATGGCTGCCCGCCGAACTCGTGGTCGGCCTGCCGCTCGATAACGACGGCAAGGAACAACCCATGACGCGCACGGCACGCCGCTTCGCCGAGCGTCTCGCCGAGCGCTATGGCCTGCCGATCGCCTTCGCCGACGAACGCATGAGCTCGCAAGAAGCCGCACGCCGGTTCGCCGCGGCGCGCGCGGCCGGTACGCGCAAACGATCGGACGTGAAATCCATCGACGCCGAAGCCGCGGCCGTCATTCTCGAATCGCACCTCGCACAATCCTGAAACCGATGCATTCCACCTTGAGGACGTCGACGTCATGTCACAACGCCTGCGCCACCTGACCACCCTCGAGAACCTGCCGCGCGAAACCATCGAGCGCCTGCTCGATCGCGCCAACAGCATGCGTGAAGCGACCGCGCACGGCACACGCAAGCTCGACCTGCTCGGCGGGCGCACGGTGCTCAACCTGTTCTTCGAACCCTCCACGCGTACGCGCACTTCGTTCGAGCTGGCCGCGCGCCGGCTCGGCGCCGACGTGATCAACTTCGACATCGGCTTCTCGTCGACGGCGAAGGGCGAGGAGTTGTTCGACACCCTGCATACGCTCGAAGCGATGCACCTGGACACGATCATCGTGCGGCACAAGGAATCGGGCACGCCGGATTCCCTGGTCAAGCACGCGATGAGCGGTGTGGCCGTGGTCAACGCCGGCGACGGCAACCGCGCCCATCCGACCCAGGGCCTGCTCGACGCGCTGACCATCCGCAACCATCACCCGGATTTTCGCAAGCTGCGCATCGTGATCTGCGGCGACGTGCGTCACTCACGCGTCGCCCGCTCCGATGTGCACGCGTTCACCGCACTGGGCGCAAAGGATGTCCGACTCGTCGGTCCGGCGTCGCTGCTGCCGTCGGAAGGTGAACTGGAAGGCGTGAGCCTTTATGAGGACTTCGACCAGGCGATCGAAGGGGCCCACGCCGTCATCATGCTGCGCCTTCAGAAAGAACGCATGGCCACCACCGACCTGCCCGACGAGGCCGCCTATTTCGAGCGATTCGGCCTCGACACCCAACGCCTCTCACGCGCGGCCAAGGGCTGCCTGGTCATGCACCCCGGCCCGATCAACCGCGGCATCGAGATCGCCACCGACGTCGCCGATGGCGCCCAGTCGCGCATCCTCGAACAGGTGGGGAACGGCGTGTTCGTGCGGATGGCGGTCCTGGCCGAGGTCATGGGACGCTGATCCCGCGCCCGGCCCGGCTTCCGGCATAATGGCCGGACCAAGGGACAACTCAAACAATGGGATACGAAATGCGACCGACGAAGCGACTCATCGCGCTCGGCGTCGCCAGCGTGCTGCTGGCGGCCTGCGGCCACAAGGACAAGGACGCCCCGCTGGCCTTCGTGCCGGCCGATACACCGTACGTTGCGGCCAGCCTCGACAAGCTGGACGACGATGCCTATGAGGCCATGCTCAACCAGGTCAACACCGAGCTGCCCGGCCAGGTCGCCCAGATGAAGGCGGTGGCCCAGGACATGGAAGCCAAGGGAAATGTGGATGGCTCCCACCTGATGAAGGCCGTGGCTGCCGAGTTCGATGGCAAGACCGCCGAAGCGGCGCTGAAGAACCTCGGCCTCGACGTCAAGACCGGCTCGGCCGTCTACGGCCTGGGCCTCAGCCCGGTGGCGCGTGTCTCGCTCGCCGATCCGGCCGCCTGGGAAGCCTTCGTCGGCCGCCTCGAAACGGCTTATGGCAAGAAGCTGGAAACCGCCGACGCGGGTGGCCAGGCGTACCGCCATGTCGCCATCTCCGACACCGGCATCCAGCTGGTCATCGCGACGGTGGGCAAGCAGGCCGTGGTCTCGCTGCTGCCGGCCGATGCGGCGCAGCCGCTGATTCGCCAGGCCCTGGGCGCCGACCGTCCGGAGAAGAGCCTGCAGGAAGACGGTCGCCTGGCCGATCTCGCCAAGGACAAGGGCTACAAGGATTACGCCGTTGGCCTGCTGGATCTCACGCGCCTGCTGCCGCTGATCGCGACGGGCAAGGATCCCCTCTTCGCCGCCTTCATCAAGCAGCAGTCGGTCAAAACGGGCGAGCCCGCACCGGCGCTTCCGCCGAGCTGCCAGACCGAAGCCTCGCGCATCGCCGCACGCGTCCCGTCGATCAGCTTCGGCTACACCAAGCTCGACCTTCACCACCAGAACCAGCGTGTCGACATCGCCCTCGCCGACGACGTCACCAAGGCATTCTCCGGCCTGAAGGTGGAATTGCCGGGCCTGGGCCAGGACGCCAGCGCCCCGTTCGACGTCAGCCTCGCGCTGCCCGTCGAGCAGATCCGCACGTTCATGACCGCGCAGTCCGAAGCCGTCGCCGCCAAGCCGTTCGAATGCCCCGCATTCGCCAGCATGAACGACAGCTTCACCAAGCTCGGCTCGACGATGCAGCAGGCAGCGATTCCGCCGTTCGGCGATATCCGCGGCGTACGCATCATCATCGACTCGTTCAAGCCGGCCGCCTCGGCGACGCAGATGCCTCAGGTCACCGGTCGCGTCGTGCTCGCCACGCGCAATGCCCCGGGCCTGCTCGCGATGGGTCAGGCGGTGCTCGGCGGCGACTTCAAGCTGGCCGGCGACGGCAAGCCGGCTGCCCTGCCCACGAACATCGTCGGCATGCTCGGCATGCCGGGCTGGGCGGCGATGAATGGTCAGGCCATCGCGATCGGCGTAGGCCTGGGCGAAGACGCCAAGCTCGACGAAGTGCTGATGGCCAGCACGGGCGATGCCGGTCGACTCAGCCGCATGCATCTCAATGGCGACATGTATCGCGCCTGGGTCGACGTCATGGCGGACAAGGCCAAGGCCTACGCCAATGCGATGAGCACGGCGGCGGGCGCCGACGGCGCTCCGGATAGCCAGGCTGAAGACACGGCGGCGGCAGAGCGCTCCAAGGCTCAGTTCGACTCCATGAAAGCGCAGGCCACCCGCGTCGTGCAGGTATCCGGTGAAGCTCACATGGAAGAGAAAGGCCTGGTGATCTCGGGCGCCGTCGAATACAAGTAAGCGCTCGCAACACCGTTCGATAGAAGCGCCCTTCGGGGCGCTTTTTTTTCGTCACTGCCCTTTCGGCAAACCTGAACAAAGCACTTTTATGGGCACGAATCGTTCACGGATGCGCTGTTTTCATTGGTCCCGGACAGGCAGCCACCCCGTGGCGCCGTTCCCCAGTCCCATAACCAGATTCGTAGAAAGGAGTTCACCATGAACCATGCCAACCTCCGCAAGGCCCTGTTTGCTGCCGCCCTCGTCGCCGGTCTCGGTACGGTCCCGTTCGCCCAGGTGAATGCTCAGGACACCACGCCGGCAGCCGCCAAGGCTGACAACCAGACCGTCGCCGGCAAGACCGACGATGCCTGGATCACGACGAAGGTGAAGTCGGAATTCGCGACCAAGAAGGCTGTGAAGGGTAGCGATATCTCGGTCACCACCACCGAGGGCGTTGTCGCCCTGACCGGCACCGTCTCGACGGCGAAGGAAAAGAGCAACGCCGAGAAGATCGCGAAGGCCGTCAAGGGCGTGAAGAGCGTCGACGCCAGCGGCCTGACGGTCTCCGCCGCCGCCAAGTAAAACAGCGCCACTTATGGCGTGATCGGAGGGGCCCCTTGGGGCCCCTTTTTATTGACCGGGCCGCCGGCCTCGCCAAATCAGCGCGAGAGCATCCCGCCGAAGGTCTGCTTGTCGTTGGCCTTGTCGATTTCGACACCTTCAAGACCCTGTGAGAGGGTGTGCGCATCGCCACCCTGGGCCAGCTTGATGCGCAGGCGCACTTCATTCGAGCTGTCGGCGTGACGCAGGGCGTCCTCGTACGAAATCTCGCCGGCATGGAAAAGCTCCACGAGGCTCTGGTCGAAGGTGCGCATGCCGAGCTGGTTGGAGTCGCGCATCAGCTCCTTGAGCTTGTGGACTTCGCCCTGGCGGATGTAGTCCTGCGCGAGCGGCGTACCGAGCAGTACCTCGACCGCGACACGACGGGCCTTGCCGTCCGGCGTCGGGATGAGCTGCTGGGCGACGATGCCCTTGAGGTTGAGCGACAGGTCCATGAACAGCGCGCTGCGGCGGTCTTCCGGAAAGAAGTGCAGGATGCGGTCCAGCGCCTGGTTGGCGTTGTTCGCATGCAGCGTGCACAGGCACAGGTGACCGGTTTCGGAGAAGTTGATCGCGTGCTCCATCGTTTCCCGCGTACGCACTTCGCCGATCATGATCACGTCGGGCGCCTGGCGCAGGGTGTTCTTCAGCGCGTTTTCCCAACTGTCGGTATCGATGCCGAGCTCGCGCTGGGTGACGATGCAGCCTTCGTGCTTGTGCACGTATTCGATCGGGTCCTCGATCGTGATGATGTGACCGGTGGAATTCTGGTTGCGGTAGCCGATCATCGAGGCCAGCGAGGTGGACTTACCCGTACCGGTACCACCGACGAAGATGATGATGCCGCGCTTGGTCATCGCCAGCTGCTTGATCACCGGCGGCAGGTTGAGTTCTTCCGGGGTCGGGATCTTCGATTCGATCCGGCGCAGGACCATGCCGACGCAGTTGCGCTGGTAGAAACACGACACACGGAAACGGCCCACGCCGGAGGCGCTGATGGCGAACTGGCACTCGTGGGTCTTTTCGAACTCCTCGCGCTGCGCGGGAGTCATCACGTTCAGGACCATATCGCGCGACTGCTGTGCGGACAACGGGCTCTGGGTGATCGGGACGATGCGTCCCTGGACCTTCATGGATGGCGCGACGCCGGCGGTGATGAACAGGTCGGACGCCTGCTTATGCACCATCAGCTTCAGGAAAGAGGTGAAATCGAAGTCGCTCATCGCATGTATCCCCATGGCCGGACCGGGCCGGCGCCCCTGGGGCGATCATATACCGCCGGGATGGGCCCTGCAGCGACGGCTTTCACGGTCTGCGACCGCCCTGCCCGAAGGCAGGTGCGGCCGATGAAAGCGCTTAACGGAAGCTTTCCTTGTTCTTGGCGTACATGAGTCCTTCCTGGCGGGTGATCAGGCCGCGCTTGACCAGATCCAGCAGGTTCTGGTCCAGGGTCTGCATGCCGTACTGCTGACCCGTCTGGATCGCCGAATACATCTGGGCGACCTTGTCCTCGCGGATCAGGTTACGGATCGCCGGGATGCCGGTCATGATCTCGTGGGCGGCGATGCGGCCACCACCGACCTTCTTCAGCAGGGACTGCGAGATGACCGCGCGCAGCGACTCGGACAGCATCGAGCGAACCATCGGCTTTTCGCCGGCGGGAAACACGTCGATGATGCGGTCGATGGTCTTGGCGGCCGACGACGTATGCAGGGTGCCGAACACCAGATGGCCGGTTTCCGCCGCGGTCAGGGCCAGGCGGATGGTTTCCAGGTCGCGAAGCTCGCCGACCAGGATGTAGTCCGGATCTTCACGGAGCGCGGAGCGCAGGGCCTCGTTGAAGCCATGGGTATCGCGGTGGACTTCACGCTGGTTGACCAGGCACTTCTGCGAGGTGTGGACGAATTCGATCGGGTCCTCGACGGTGAGGAGATGGCCGTATTCGTTCTTGTTGATGTGGTCGACCATGGCCGCGAGCGTGGTCGACTTGCCCGAGCCGGTGGGACCGGTGACCAGGATCAGGCCCTGGGGCTGCTCGATCAGCTCACGGAAGATCTTCGGCGCACCGAGGTCTTCCAGGGTGAGCACTTCGGACGGAATGGTACGGAACACGCCGCCGGCGCCACGATTGTGGTTGAAGGCGTTGACTCGAAAGCGCGCCAGGCCCGGAATCTCAAAGGAGAAGTCGGTCTCCAGGAACTCTTCGAAGTCGCGCCGCTGCTTGTCCGACATGATGTCGTAGATCAGCGAATGGACCTGTTTGTGCTCCAGGGCCGGGATATTGATCCGGCGCACGTCGCCGTCGACGCGGATCATCGGCGGGAGTCCCGCGGAGAGGTGCAGGTCGGAGGCCTTGTTCTTCACGGAGAAGGCAAGGAGTTCGGCGATATCCATTAGGGTCCCCTATCTTTGTGGGCATAGGTAAACACGCCCGGGAGTCGGCGGCAAGGCGCGGCACCATATATGCTTCGATGACTGTGAAAGACGTCGCGTACGGAGCGGACACCGCATGAATCGGATCGCCTTCATTGGCGGCGGGAACATGGCCACGGCACTGATCGCCGGCATGATCCGCCATGGCGCCCAGCCGGGCGGTATCGCTGTGGCCGAACCCCGCGCCGAAGCCCTGCAGGAGCTTTCGCGCGAATACGGCGTGGCGACCTATACCAACAACCTCGATGCCGCCGAAGGCGCCGCCATCCTCGTCCTGGCGGTCAAACCACAGATGATGGCGGACGTCTGCCGGACCCTGCGCCCGGTGGTGCAGAAATACCGGCCGGTGATCATCTCGATCGCCGCGGGCATCCGCATCGCCCAGATCGAGCGCTGGCTGGACGGCGCCCTGCCCGTGGTCCGCTGCATGCCCAACACCCCGGCCATGATTGGCGCCGGAGCGACGGCCCTGTTCGCCAACGGCCGGGTCAGCGCGCCCCAGCGTGCCGAGGCCCAGCACGTGCTCGACGCCGCCGGCCTGACCGTGTGGGTGCCCGAGGAAGACCAGCTCGATACCGTGACCGCTCTCTCCGGCAGCGGCCCGGCCTACTTCTTCCTGATGGTCGAAGCCCTTGAGAACGCGGCATTTTCTCAAGGGCTTTCCCGCGAGACCGCACGCGCGCTGGCGGCACAAACCGCCCTCGGCGCGGGTCGTATGCTGATCGAAAGCGGCGAAAGCGCCGCCACGCTGCGTCAGCGGGTCACCTCACCGAACGGGACCACCCAGGCGGCGTTGGACAGCTTTCGCAACGACCACTTCAATGCCATCGTGGCCCGCGCTGTCGATGCGGCACGCCGCCGCGGCTTTGAACTTTCCGAAGACATGGAATCGAACACGTGAACTACCTGACCAACGCGGGCTCCCTGATCCTGGATTTCATTTTTGGGGCCCTCGTCACCCTCTTCGTGCTGCGCCTGCTGGCCGAGGCCTTCCGCGCGGACTTCAACAACCCGATCTGCCAGTTCATTTACCGCTTCACCAACCCGGTCCTGCGCCCCGTGCGCAAGGTGCTACCCAGCGTGCGGCGGGTGAACACCGGCGCGCTGCTGGTCGTCTTCCTGCTGGAATGCGTGAAGTGGCTGCTGATCGTGGCCATGGCCGGCATCCTGCCCAACGTGGTCGGCCTGGTCGTCGTCAGCCTCGGCGAGACACTCGACTTCTTCCTGCTGACCTGGGTCGTGCTGGTCTTCGCCTGGTCGCTGATGAGCATGCTCTCGACCGATCGCTACCATCCGGCCGCGCGCCTGGTCACCAGCCTGGCCGATCCCCTGGTGCGTCCGCTGCGCGGCCGCATGACCCTGGGTGGGCTGGATTTCTCGCCGACGGTGGTGATCCTCGGGCTGATCCTTGCGCGCATGTTGATCGCCGCGCCGATCAAGGACTGGGGCGTGGCGATGATGATGGGCGGGCTGTAACAGCCTTCCTTGTGGGAGCTGCACTTGTGGGAGCCGATTCATCGGCGATCCCGCGGCAGCGGGCCAGGATGAGGCAAGCACCCAATCGCCGCCGAAGCGGCTCCTACAAAGAGCCGCTTCCTCTGACTGGGGTTACCTGTTACCGGCCGCCGAGGCGCCTTGCGTCGGTCACGTTCGGCAGCGCGCCCAGCCGTCCCAGCACCATCGACAGCTGCTCGTAGTCCTTCACCCGCAAGGTGAACCGCATCTCCACCTCGCCGGTCTTCACGTGCACGCGGCTGGACGAGGCCACGATGTGCGGCCCGGTATTGCTGATCGTGGTCGCCACGTCTTTCTGCAGGCCCTTGCGGTCATAGCCGCGCAACTCGATGTCGATCTCGTAGTTCTGCACTTCGACCCTGCCCCAGCTCACATCGATCACCCGTTCGGGGTTCTTCCGGGCAAGACGCGACAGGCTGGCGCAGTCGGCCCGATGGACCGACACGCCACGCCCCCGGGTGATGAACCCGCGCACCGGGTCCCCAGGCAGCGGCTGGCAGCACCGCGCCAGCGTGGTGAGCAGGTTGCCGACGCCCTCGATGGAAAGCGCGCCACGGTCATGCTGTGCGGCGCGCGAGGCGACAGGGTTACCCGACTGGGTGATCTCGTGTTCGACCGGCTCCTGCAGCGAGCGTGCGATCTGGCCCAGCGAGACTTCGCCCAGCGCGATGGTGACGAAGAGCTCCTCGACGCCCTTGAGGCGGAAGTGCGCGGCCAGTTTCGCCAGGTCCACATCATCCAGCGCCAGCTTGCGCAGTTCCTTCTCGAGCGCCGCCTTGCCGGCCACGATGTTGGCATCGTGCGCGGTACGCCGGAACCAGGCGCGGACCTTCTCCTTCGCGCGCGAGGTATTGAGGTAACCGTGGTGCGAGGAGAGCCAGTCACGACTCGGCTCGGAACTCTTCGTGGTGAGGATCTCGATGGTGTCGCCACTGCGCGGCTGCGTGGTCAGCGGCACGATGCGACCGTTGACCTTGGCGCCGCGGCAGCGATGCCCGACCTCGGTATGGATGTGGTACGCAAAGTCGAGCACGGTGGCGCCGCGCGGCATGTCGATCACTTCGCCCTTGGGCGAAAGCACGTAGACGCGGTCCTCCATCAACTCGGTTTCAAAACCGGCCGCGAGCTCCGCTTCATCCTCGCCGCGCGGCTCGAGCAGCTTGCGCATCCAGGCGATCTTCGCCTCGAACTCGGCATCGGCACCGCCGCCTTCCTTGTAGCGCCAGTGCGCGGCCACACCGAGTTCGTTGGCGCGATGCATCTCGTGCGTGCGGATCTGTACTTCGAGCGTCTTCCCCGCCGGGCCCATCACCGCCGTATGCAGCGACCGATAGCCGTTCCCTTTCGGTCGCGCTACGTAGTCGTCGAACTCGCCGGGCAGATGCGGCCACAGGCTGTGCACGAGACCGAGCGCGGCGTAGCAATCGGCCACGCTGTCGACGAGGATGCGAACGGCACGAATGTCGTAGAGGTCGGAAAATTCCAACCCCTTTTTCTTCATCTTCTTCCAGATGGAAAAGATGTGTTTCGGTCGGCCCGCCAGCTCCGCATGCACACCCGCGCCTTCCAGCGTGCTGCGCAACGTGGCCAGGCTCGAGGCGATAAAGGTCTCGCGATCCGCGCGGCGTTCATCGAGCAGGCGCGCGATACGCCGGTAGGTATCGGGCTCGAGGTAGCGGAAGGCGAGATCTTCCAGCTCCCACTTGAGCTGCCAGATACCGAGCCGGTTGGCCAGGGGCGCATGGATATCGGAGGTGAGCTGGGCGAGCTCGCGGCGCTCGTGGTCCGGCAGGGCCATGGCCGTACGCATCGCCGCCAGCTGTCGGGCCAGCAGCACGAAGACCACACGCAAGTCACGGATGATCGCCAGCAGGAGGCGCCGCAATCCTTCGGCGCCACCGACCGGGCCGCGCTGGGCATGCAGCGCCCAGACCTTCTCAGCCTCGCCCTGCCCGTCGATCAGTCGGCGTAGCGACACCGGCCAGGTTTTCGCCGCCTCGTCGGCGGCGCCCGGCAAGCCGTTGAGCAGGGAGAACCACAGGGCCGACGCGCAGGTTTCGTCGTCGCAGCCGAGCAGGCGCAGCAACTCGATGACGGTCTCCGCTTCGGCGCGCGCTGCCACGGGCAACGAGGCGCAGGCCTCGCGCGCACGCTGGGTCAGCGGCATCGCCGTCGACTTGGCGTCGGGGGAACGCAGCTCGCTCATCGTCGCGTCGTCCTTCCGGGTGGTCATCGTTGTGCTGCCTGGGCCACTTCCAACGCGCGGGCAAGACGTTTGGCCGACACCGGTTCGGCGGTCTTCAGCTCCTGCGCGAACAGCGACACGCGCCATTCCTCGAGCAACCAGCGCAGTTCGCTCCAGACCACCGCATCCAGGGCGGTACCCCCCGCATTGAGCAATGCGCGCCAGTAAGGCAGCACCTGCAGCATACGCGACTGGTCGCGCGCCGGGTCCTGCCGGAGGCGTTCGCCGCGCAGGCGCATCGCCTTGAGGTAGCGCGGCAGGTGGGTCAGGCGCGCGGTCGGCAGTTCGCGCAGGAAACCGGGCTGAAGCAGGCCCGCCAGTTGCTCGCGCAAGTCATCGTAGCTGGCCTTGGCAAAGCCCATCAGGGGCGGATCCATCCACGGTTTCAGCTCGGCCTGGGCCTCGATGATCGGCTCGGCGAGCTTCTGCCGGGCCATGGCGGCGCCGAACAGTTCCCGACCCAGTTGCACGTGCAGTGCCTCGAACTCGCCCTGGGTCCGTGCATCCAGGCGACGATCGGCAATCAGGTCGCTGAAACCGCCCTCGACCAGATCCTCGCGCAAGCCGTCCACACTCCCCATCGGCGCGTACTTCAGCGACAGCGGGTTGGCGATCGGCAGCTGGCGTCGTGCGCGCTTGAACTCAGGCGCCAGCGCCTGGCGGAGCAACCGCTCAACGCCGCCCACGTGCGCCTCGGCGGCCTCATCGGCACGTTCGAACACGCGCAGGGCAACCGCCTCGCCCAGGTCGACCAGCGCGGGATACGCGGTCAGGCCGCCCTCGGAGCGAACCTCCTTCGGGATCGATTCGAAGTCCCAGGCGACGATGTCCTCGCGCGTGAGCTCGACATCCGTCTTGCGCGAGAACGCTTCGCGGGCCTTGCCCTCCCAGCTGGCACGGATCGCCGCCAGATCCCGTCCTTCCGCGAGCGTCCGGCCGTTCTCGTCATGAATGCGGTAACGCATGAGCAGATGCGGCGGCAGTTCCGCGCCCGCGAAGGCTGCCGGATCGACATCGACACCGGTCGTGCGCTTGAGGAAACGCGCCAGCGCCTTCGCCAGCGGCTCATCGCGAGGCACTTCCGCCTCGGCGAACGCGCGCGCAAAGTCGGGGGCGGGAACGAAGTTACGACGCAACGCCTTGGGCAAGGCGCGAATCAGTTCGGCAACCTTGTCGACCACGAGGCCGCCGACCAGCCACTCGCCCCGCGCGATCGGCAGCGCATTGAGGAAGGCCAGCGGGACCTGGATAGTGACGCCATCGGCCGGATCGCCCGGGACGAAGCGATATTCCAGCCGGTAGCGATGCTGGTCGATATCGAGCGACGCCGGGAAGGCCTTCGGATCGAGGCCGGTACCGCTGTCCATGACATCGGCAAGCGTCCAGCGCAAGGCAGCCTGTTCGCCGGGCGACGCCTTGCGAAACCACGCGTCGAGCCCCCGCACATCGGCGATCTCCTCGGGCAGCTTGCCGTCGAAGAAGGCGGACAGTTCCTCGTCAGAACGCAGCAGGCCGGCACGGCGCTGCTTGGCCTCGATGTCGTGGGCCTGCTCGAGCACGCGGGCATTGGCGCGGACGAAATCGGCGCGACTGTCGATATCGGCACGGATCAGCGCCTCGCGCACGAAGATCTCGTGGGCCAGTCGCGGATCCTGCTTGTGGAACGTGACCGGGCGACGTTCGACGAGAACCAGCCCGAACAGGGTGACCTGCTCATAGGCGATCACCGTGCCGCGCTTGCGCGACCAGTGCGCGTCGCGCGCCGTGGCGCGCACGAGATGACTGGCCTGCGATTCGATCCACGCAGGGTCGACGCGGGCACACATCATCGCCCACACGCGCCCGCCGATATCGATGATCTGTCCGGCAAACAGCCAGGCCGGCGGTGCCTTGGCCAGCGCGGAACCGGGGAACACCTGGAAGCGACGTTCACGGGTGCCGCGGAAAACACCCTTCTCGTCCTTGTGGCCAACCTGGGTCGGCAAACCGGCGAGCACGCTGCGATGGATCGCCTCGAACTGGGCGTCGCCTTCCAGTGCAGCCGCCGCGGGCGGGGCCTTGCTGCCCCAGTCCAGATCTCGCGTAACGAGGACCAGCTGGCGGTGCAACTCGCGCCACTCGCGCATGCGCATGAAGCTGAGGAAGTGCCGCGAGCACCAGTCGCGCAGCTTGGACGAGGTGAGTTCCTCGGCCGCGTCGCCGTGCGCACGCCACAGGTTCAGCACGCCGATGAAGTCAGATTTGGGATCGGCGAACTGCGCGTGGGCCGCGTCGGCCTGCCCGCGAGCCTCCGGCGGACGCTCACGCGGATCCTGGATGCTCATGAACGCCACGATGGTCAGCAGCTCGGACAGGCCGCCCAGCCGGCGTGCTTCCACCAGCATGCGCGCCAGCTGCACGTCGATCGGCAAGCGGGCGACGGTGCGGCCGATCGGCGTCAGGCGCTGGGTGTCGTCGATCGCGCCGATTTCAGCGAGACGGCGATACCCATCCGCCACGACACGCGGGTCCGGGGCTTCAAGGAAGGGGAAGTCATCCACGTCGCCCAGGTCCAGCGCGAGCATGCGCAGGATGACATTGGCGAGCGAGGACCGCAGCAGCTCCGGATCGGTGAAGGCCGGACGCAGGTTGAAATCCGCTTCGTCATAAAGCCGGTAACAAATGCCCGGACCGATACGGCCGCAACGGCCCTTGCGCTGGTTGGCGGCGGCCTGCGAGATCGGCTCGATGTGCAGCCGCTCCAGCTGGCTGCGCTGGCTGTAACGCTTCACGCGTGCCGTGCCGGGATCGATCACATAGCGGATGCGCGGCACCGTGAGCGAGGTCTCGGCGACGTTGGTGGCCAGCACGATGCGGCGCTTCGTCCCCGGCTTGAATACGCGGTCCTGCTCGTTGGCCGAGAGCCGCGCGTAGAGCGCGAGCACCTCGGTTTCCCGGTATTGCTTGCGCGAAAGAAGAAGGTGGGTGTCACGGATCTCGCGCTCGCCGGGCAGGAAGACCAGGACATCGCCGCGCGGGTCTTCACGGGTGATCTCGTCCATGGCGTCGGCGATCATCTGAGCGACATTGCCCTCGCCGCGCTCACCCGGCGGGCGATAGCGCGTTTCGACCGGGTAGGTACGGCCCTCCACCTCGACCACGGGCGCATCGCCAAAATGCGCGGCGAAGCGCTCGGTGTCGATCGTCGCCGAAGTGACGATGATCTTCAGCTCGGGCCGGCGCTGGGCGAGCCGCTTGAGGTAGCCGAGCAGGAAATCGATGTTGAGGCTGCGCTCGTGCGCCTCGTCGATGATGATCGTGTCGTAGGCCGACAACCAGGGATCGGACTGGGTCTCGGCCAGCAGGATGCCGTCGGTCATGAACTTGACCAGTGCCTGGTCCGAGACCTTTTCGGTGAAGCGGACCTGGAAGCCGACCTTGTCACCCAGCGGCGTGCCCAGTTCCTCCGCGACACGGGTGGCCACCGAGCGCGCGGCGAGCCGACGGGGCTGGGTGCAGCCGATCAGGCCGGCCTCGCCACGACCCGCGGCAAGGCATAGCTTGGGCAACTGCGTGGTCTTGCCCGAGCCCGTCTCGCCGGCGAGCACCACCACCTGGTTCTCGCGAATCAGCTTGATGATGTCCTCGGCCCGTGCGGCGATCGGCAGCGAGGCATCCACGGTGATGGGCGGCTTGGACGCCGCACGCGCCGCGCGACGGGCCACCGAGGCGGCGATGTCCTTGCCCAGCGCCTCGATCTTCGCCGCGTCCGGCTTGCGCGAGAGCGCGCGCCAGCGGCCGGACAGGCGGCCGAAGTCGCGGCTGGTGACCTGGCCGAGCGCCTCACGCAGCTCACGCAGGCGCGGATCCGGGGCGGGGTGTCGTGTGGGGCTTGTCGAGGTACTCATGGGAACGCCAATAATAGCGTGCGTCTATCGACAGCATCGGAACGTTTCATTTCACGTGCACCGTGCCGCCCGTTAAGATTTCGCTTCAAGCAAGAAAAAAACCAAGGAGAGTCGCACCATGGCCATCGATATCGGCATCGCCAAGAAAGACCGGGAAGCGGTCGCGAAGCACCTGTCCAAGCTCCTCGCGGACACGTATTCGCTCTATCTGAAGACGCATAATTTCCATTGGAACGTGACCGGCCCGCAGTTCAACAGCCTGCACGCCATGTTCGAGGTGCAATACAACGCCCTCTGGCTGGCTGCCGACGAAGTGGCCGAGCGCATCCGCATCCTCGACGTGTTCGCACCGGGCTCCTATAGCCAGTTCGGCAAGCTGACCTCGATCAAGGAAGAGGCAGGCGTGCCGGAGTGGAAGGATATGGTGGCCCAGCTGGTCGAAGGCCATGAAATCGCCGCCGCCACGGCCCGCGACACCATCAAGGGTGCCGAGGCCGCCGGAGACGAAGGCACCGCCGACATGGTCACCGGTCGCCTGAAGGACCACGAGAAGACCGCCTGGATGCTCCGCTCGCTGCTGAAGTAGGAGCTCCTCGCTCCGGGTAGGAGCCGATTCATCGGCGATCGGGTGCTCGCCGCATCCCCGCCCGCTGCCGCGGGATCGCCGCTGAAGCGGCTCCCACAATCGCCGATGAATCGGCTCCTACAAGGGCCCGAGCGTCCCGTGTGAAAGCCCTGCTCTCTGAGTTCCCCCTGACCGGCCATGCTGCAATGCGTTGAGCCTGTCCCCCACGTTCGTTAAGCTCCCCCGGTTACCTCACTTGATGCCACTTGGGGGCCGACCGGTCCGGGGATTGTTTTTGAGCGCTGTTACCACGACCGAACGAAGCCATCCGATCCTCACCGCGCTGCTGCTGGCGGTCCTCGTCGCGGGCCTCAACGTGGGCCTGTGGTTCCTGGGCAACATCCCGCGTGGCCCGGACGACTGGAACGGCCCGATCTCCGGTTTCGCCTTCACGGCGTACCAGCGCTACCAGAATCCGATGAAGGGCGACTTCTCCACCGACCCGGAGATCGCCAGCGACCTGCACCTGGTCCGTCGCTATTCCCCGCGCATCCGTACGTACTCGATGCTGGAAAACCCCCAGACGATCCGCCTGGCCGACAAGGAAGGCCTGGACGTCCTGGCCGGCGCCAACATCGATACCCGCCTGGAGAACAACGAGCGCGAGATCGACGCACTGATCGCCCAGGCCCATCGCTATCCGAAGACGATCTCGCGAGTGATCGTCGGAAACGAAACGCTGTTCCGCGGCGATCTCAAGCCCGAACAGATGATGGCTTACCTCGATCGCGTGCGCGCCGCCGTCCGCCAGCCGGTCTCCATCGCCGAACCGTTCCATGTCTGGATGCAGAACCCGGAACTGGCCGACCACGTCGATTTCATCACGGTCCACCTGTTCCCTTACTGGAACGGTATCGACCGCAAGGACGCCGTGCCCGACTCGATCGGTACGCGCGACGCCGACGGCAGCAAGGACAGTGATGGCAGCTTCCAGGCCCTCCAGCATCGCTTCCCGGGCAAGCACATCACCATCGGTGAGATCGGCTGGCCGTCCAACGGCGACCGCTTCCAGTACGCCTACCCCACCGTTTCCAATGAAGCGATCTTCCTGCGCGACTTCTTCAACATGGCCAAGCGCAAGGGCATCGACGACTACTACGTCCTCGAAGCCATCGACCAGCCGTGGAAGGAAAACCTCGGCGAAGGCCGCACCGGTGCGTACTGGGGCATGTTCAATGCCGACCGCCAGCTGAAATTCCCCTTCAAGGGCCCGGTCACCGAAGACACAAGCTGGCCGTGGAAGGCGTTCGCCGCCTCGGCGCTGGCCTTCTTCCCCATGGTCTGGTTCGGCAGCCGCTTCCGTCGCTTCAAGCTGATGGGCCGCCTGTTCTTCATGGCCTTGCTGCAGCTGGCCTGCGGCCTGATCGTCTGGTCGGCCACCCTGCCCTTCAACTTCTACCTGAGCCCGTTCGACTGGGCCATGTTGATCCTGCTGTTCCCCGCGCAGATCGCGATCCTGGCGATCCTGCTGATCAACGGCTTCGAGTTCACCGAGGTGCTCTGGCGCCGCGAATGGATCCGCCACGCCGGCATGCTGCCGTACGATCCGGTCGAGAAGCAGCCGTTCGTGTCCATCCACCTGGCCTGTCACAACGAGCCGCCGGAGATGGTCCAGATCACGCTGGATTCGCTGGCCCGCCTGAACTACGAGAACTTCGAAGTGCTGGTGCTGGATAACAACACCAAGGATCCGGCGGTTTGGGAGCCGGTGAAGGCGTACTGCGAACAGCTCGGTCCCAAGTTCCGCTTCTTCCATCTCGAACCCTGGCCCGGCTACAAGGCCGGCGCCCTGAACTTCGGCCTCACCGCCACGGACGAGCGGGCCGAGGTCGTCGCCGTGATCGATGCCGACTACGAGGTCCGCGAGGACTGGCTGGCCGCGCTCACCGGCTATTTCCATGATGCCAAGGTGGCCGTGGTGCAGTGCCCGCAGGCCCACCGCGAGTTCGAGAACAATCGTTTCCGTCGCATGACCGCGTGGGAATACGACGGCTTCTTCCGCATCGGCATGCATCATCGCAACGAGCGCAACGCGATCATCCAGCACGGCACCATGACCATGGTCCGTCGCTCGGCGCTGGAAGGCACGGGCGGCTGGTCCGAATGGACGATCTGCGAAGATGCCGAGCTCGGCCTGCGCCTCATGCACGCCGGCTACGAGCTGGTCTACGTGGACGAACTGATGGGCAAGGGCCTGACCCCTGCCGACTTCAAGGCGTACAAGAGCCAGCGCTATCGCTGGGCCTTCGGTGCCATGCAGATCCTCAAGGGTCGCTGGAGCTGGATGACCCGCAAGGGCCCGCTCTCGGCCGGACAACGCTTCCACTTCCTCACGGGCTGGTTCAGCTGGTTCGCGGACGCGCTGCACTTCATCTTCACGATGATGGGCCTGCTGTGGACCGCCGGCATGATCTACGCGCCGCAGTACTTCAACCTGCCGATGCAGTTGTTCCTGATCCCGGTGATCGGCTTCTTCTTCGCCAAGGCGATCTTCGGCTTCGTGCTGTATCGCGCCCGTGTCCCCTGCGGCTGGTACGACACCATCATGGCCTCGGTGGCCAGCATGGGCCTGTCGCACGCCATCGCACGCGGCATCCTGCATGGCCTGACACGCGAAAAGACCGCCTTCGTGGTCACCGCGAAGAGCCGTCGCATGGGTGGCAGCAGTTTTGCCGCTTTTGCCCCGGTCCGTGAGGAAGGGCTCATGGCGATCGCCCTGCTCTGCGCAGTGATCGGCATGGCGATGCACTACGGCACGAGCTACGTGGAGAGCATGCTGTGGATGTTCATCCTCACGGCGCAGTCCATTCCTTATGTGTCGGCCCTGGTCGGCGCCTGGATTGCGCACACCGCGGGTGACGAAGCGGGCTGAACCACCGGGGGTCGTTCACGTTTGTGTATCGACCCTGCACGCCTTGCGCGGTAAGTTACGGCGTTGGACCACGAACGGAACGGGATGCTCATGCGCCGAACCAGACGCCATGGACTGCTGCTTCTGCCGTGGTTCCTCCTGCCCTGCCTCGCCCATGCCGGCGTTGTCGTCACCGTGGACGGCGTCGATGAAACCCTGAAAAACGCCGTCGTTGCCGGCGTCGAACTGAGTCAGTACGCCAAGCGTGACGCCACCGCAGCGCAGATCCGGCGGCTCTACGACAACGCTCCCGACCAGGTACAGGCTGCGCTCCGCCCTTACGGCTACTACGAAGCGACCGCTACCGGAGACATCAAGCAGGTCGGCAATGACTGGCAGGTGTCCCTCCACGTCGTGCCCGGCACGCCGGTTACCGTGAAAACCGTCAACGTCAGCCTGGACAAGGAGGCTGCCAAGCTGCAGCCGATCGCCCGTGCCATGCGCGGCGTCAACGGACTCAAGGACAAGACGCTCAACGACGGCCAGTACGACGCGGCACGTGATGCCGTCAGCGGCGCGCTCACGGCGACGGGCTTTCTCGATGCCAAGCTCGTCACCCATCGTGTCGAGGTGAACCGCGCCGAACACAGCGCCACCGTCGAGCTGGCCTGGGAGACGGGCAAACGCTACCGCTACGGCACGATCCACTTCGAGAACTCGCAGTTCCGCGACGGCTTCCTCGATCGCTACGTGCCATTCAAGAGTGGCGACTACTTCTCGCAGAACCAGTTGCTCGACCTGCAGCAGGCACTCAACGGCGCCGATTACTTCGCCGTGGTCAATGTCATGCCCGACACGGACAACGCGAAGGACGGCACGATCGACATCAACGTGGAACTCGCGCCGGCCAAGCGCACGATCTATACCGGCGGCCCGTTCTTCGGCACCGATACTGGCGCCGGCCTGCGCGGCGGCATCGAGAAGCGCTGGGTGAACGATCGCGGCCACAAGTGGAAGAATGAGCTGGTCGTGGCGCAACGGCTCAAGACCGTTTCCACGCTGTACCAGATTCCCATGCCCGGCCCCAACCAGCGCAGCTTCAATTTCGGCGCGAACTACCGCGATGCCAACACGGTCACCTCGAAGTCGCGCACGATCCAGCTCGTCGCCAATGAAACGCGGCTATGGCACGGCTGGACACGAACCATCGGCGTCAATGTCCTCTCAGGCACGTTCACCGTCGGCAAGCGCGGTGGTGAAGGCGACAACGCCCTCGGCCTCGACCACGGCCAGAGCACCCTGCTGTATCCGGAACTCACGCTGAGCCGGAAGAAGGGTGACAACCCGACCTTCGTGCGCAGTGGCTGGTCGCTCACGCTCACCGCGCGCAGCACTGCCGGCACCCTGCTCTCCGATGCACGCTTCTCCGAGCTGATGGGCGACGCGAAGTGGATCCAGTCGTTCTGGGGGCGCAACCGCCTCATCCTCCGCGGTACAGCGGGCAAGATCTGGACGGACGACTTCAGCGCCCTGCCCCCGCAGCTGCGTTTCTTCGCCGGTGGCGACCGCTCCGTGCGCGGTTATGACTTCGAAAGCATCGGCCCGAAGAACTCGTACGGCCGCGTGATCGGTGGCGAGAACCTGCTCGTCGGCAGCACCGAGGTGGAGCATTACTTCACGCGTAACTGGGGCATGGCTGCCTTCGTCGATGCGGGTAACGCCTTCGCCGGCACCGACTACAAGCCACTGGTCGGTACCGGCCTGGGCGTGCGCTGGCTCTCACCGGTCGGCATGATCCGCGCCGACCTTGCCGTACCGGTCGGCAACAAGGAGTCGCACGGTATCCACCTGCACGTCGTCATCGGGCCCGACCTGTGAGGAGCACCGGCATGAAATGGTTGATCCGCGCGGGCGTGGCCATTGGCGTACTGCTTCTGGTCGTCGTGCTTGGCGTTTGGTGGTTGGTGGGGAGTGCGTCGGGGCTTCGCTTTGCGCTGGCGCGTGCGGGCGGCTTTACCGACAACGCACTCACCGTCGAGCATACCGAAGGACGGCTTGCCGGCCCGCTGAACCTCACCGGCGTGCGCTATCGCGACGGCAAGGGCATGGACATCCGTGTCGCCCGTGCACATGTCGATGTCTCGTTCGGTTCACTGCTGCGCAAGCGCGCGCACGTTTATGACCTGACCGCCGACGGCATCGACGTGGAACTGCCGCCGAGCCAGCCCGAGCCCGAGACGGCGTCGGATCCGTTCTCGCTCGAGCCACCGCTCGACATCGTGCTCGACAAGGTCAAGGTCGGTCACGTCAAGGTGACCCAGGCCGGCCAGCCACTGTTCGAATCCAACTCGCTCGACCTCGTCGGCTCGTGGACGTCGAAGGGCATCGCGCTGCAGACCCTCGCGCTGCGTGCCCCTGACGGACAGGCCGATCTCGGCGGCACACTCGCCGTCGGCAAGGGCTATAAGGGCGATGGCAAGGCCAGCTTCCGCTGGAAACTCGGTGACATCGACTACGCCGGCGAGCTCGAAGCGCATAGTGATGGCGCGAAAGCACACACCCTCGTCAAGCTCACCCTGCCCTTCGTGGCACAGGTCGATGCCAACCTCGTACAGAGTGGCGACTTCGCCTGGACGGCAAAGATCGATGCGCCACGCTTCGATCCCAAACCCCTGATCGGCGACAGCAGCTTGCAATCGCTCGGTCTTGCCTTGCAGGGCTCGGGCGACCGCTACCACGCCGATCTCACCGGCGACATCGGCCTCAACGATTACGTGGTGCGACTGACGCCGGTGAAGGCCGCGTTCGACCACGAGTACAAGCGACTCACGCTCGATGAACTCACCGTCGGCTCGCCGCAGGTCAAAGGTACGCTCACCGCACGCGGTACGGTCGACATCGGTGCCAAGCCTGTTTCGGCCGACCTCGCGCTGAGCTGGAAGGATGTCCTCGTCCCCGCGAACGTCGCCGGACAGGACCTCGCCAGCGTCGGCCAGCTCACCTTCAAGGGCAGTGCCGATGCGTATCACGCGGCGGGCGACGTCGACATCGGACCACCCGGTCACGTCGGCAAGTTCACTCTGGACGTGGACGGCAAACCGGACGTCATCACCCTGCATACGGTGCAGCTGAAGCAGCCGAACGGCAGCCTCGCCGCGAGTGGCACGCTGACCCTGCAGCCACAGCTGGCGTGGAAGATCGATCTCAAGGGCGAGCGTTTCGATCCCAGCCAGTTGCTTGCCGAATGGCCCGGCGCACTCAACCTCGACCTGTCCTCCGAGGGCCAGATGGCGAAGGACGGTCCGCTCGGCACCCTCGATCTGCGCAAGCTCGATGGCACCCTTCGTCAACGGCAGCTACGCGGCTTCGGCAAGCTCACGCTGAAGCCCAACGAGGTGGTCAACGGCACGCTCGATCTCGCCTCCGGCGGCAGCACGGTGCACCTGGACGCCAAGGGCGATACAACCAACGACGCGAACCTGAAGCTGGCGATCACCTCGCTCGGCGATTGGCTGCCCGATGCTGGCGGCCGCATCCAGGGCGATGTCTCGGCCAAGGGCAATGTGCCGAAGCTGGCGGTGAAGGCCAACGTGCGTGCCAGTGCTCTCGTCTACGCCGGACAGAAGGTCGATGCGCTGACTGTCGATGCGGACATTCCCGATGTCAGCAAGCCTGGTGGCAAGGTCGCCATCGTTGGCACGCACGTCGTCTCGGGCGGCCTGGTCTTCGACCGCTTCACAGTGAACGCCAACGGCACGCAGGAGCAGCACCAACTCAGCGTGGACGTCACCGGCCGCCCGCTCGCCGCCGATCTCCAGCTCTCCGGTTCACTGCGCGACGGCGCGTGGAACGGTAGCTTGTCCACGCTCAACATCGATTACCAGGGACTGCCCCGCTGGCGACTGCAGAACACCAGCCAGCTCGCCTGGAAGGATGGCGCCGCCAGCCTGAGCGATCTCTGCCTCACCGCCGGCGAGCCGTTGCTGTGCGTGGCGGCGAAGCAGGACAAGGGTGGCAACCTCGACGCCAGCTATCGCCTGCGCAAGGTCCCACTCGCGCTGATCATGACGGCCGCCGAGCAGTCGAACAGCCCGATGCGCGCCGACGGCATCATCGAAGGTGACGGCAGTGTTCGTCGTACCGCCGCGGGCGCGTTGTCCGGGCAGGCGAATATCACCAGCGCGCATGGCTCCATCGCCTACACCGACCGCAGCGAGAATCCGCTGCTCGTCTATGACAACCTCGTCGCGAATGCGCAGCTCGCGCCCGACAACCAGCATGTCACTGTTCGCGCATCACTCAACAAGGGCGGCACGCTGGATGGCAACGTGTCGATCAGCGGCGCCCAACAGGCGCTCGGCGGCACCGTCGCCCTGCATCTCACCGACCTAGGCGTCATCGAGCTGTTCACCAGCGAGGTCGCCGAAGTGAAGGGTGGCCTCGACGCCAACTTCCATCTCGGCGGCACGGTCGCTACACCGGCCATCACCGGGCAGGCACTCGTCGCCGGCTTTGCTGCGGAAGTACCGAGCGCGGGCCTGAAGCTCAAGGACGGTCGCATCAGCGTCACCACCACGGACGCGACGAATTACACCGTCGACGGCACGATCGGCTCCGGCGACGGCACGCTCGGCATCAAGGGCACGGCCGCCCTCGGTGCCGGCGCACAAATGCGCCTCGGCATCCAGGGATCGAAGTTCACCGCCGTCGACATTCCCGCCGCCAAGGCCATTGTCTCGCCCGACATCCAGATCGTGCAGGACACCAAGGGCATGAACGTCACCGGCAAACTCAACATCGACCTCGCCGACGTCAACGTCGAACGCTTGCCCGGTGCCGGCGCGACCAAGGCCTCGCCCGATGTCGTCGTGGTCGACGACAAGCAGCAGGAAGCCGCGGCCGAGGCTTCGCCGATTTCCGCCGACATTCGCGTCGACCTTGGGCAGAAAGTGCACCTCGTCGGCTTCGGTATCGATGGTCGCATTACTGGCCAGCTCGACGTGCGCGAACGTCCGGGCCGCGCGACCACGGGCCAGGGGCAGATCGGAGTCGACGGAACCTATAAGGCCTACGGGCAGGATCTGAAAATCCAGCAAGGCCAGTTGTTGTTCGCCAGCACGCCAATCGACAACCCGCGCCTGAATATCCGCGCCGTGCGTGCGATCAATCCCAACGCCACCATCGACGACGGCCAGACCGTCGGCCTCTACGTCTCCGGCACCGCGCAGCGCCCGATCCTCACGGTGTTCTCCAACCCGGTGATGGAACAGTCCGACGCGCTGTCGTACCTCGTCACCGGCAAGCCGTTGTCACAGGTGAGCGGCGGCGAAGGCAACATGGTCGGCGCCGCGGCACAGGCACTCGGCTCGGCGGCGGGCGATCTGCTGGCGAAGAGTGTCGGCTCGAAGATCGGCGTCGACGACATCGGCGTGTCGAGCAACGATGCCCTCGGCGGCACCTCGGCGTTCACCGTCGGCAAGTATCTCTCGCCGCGCTTGTATCTGAGCTACGGCGTCGGCCTGTTCGATCCCGGCCAGGTGATCACGCTGAGGTATCTCTTCAGCAAGAAGTGGAACTTCGAGGCACAGAACGCCACGGAGTTCAGCCGGGCGAGTTTGAACTACCGACTGGAACGCTAGCCGCGGCCGGCGAGAACCCTAGCCACGGCCGACGAGAACGCTAGCCACGGCCGCTAGAACGCTGACCGTAGCCGCTCCTTGTAGGAGCCGATTCATCGGCGAAAGCCAGCCTGCCTCAGTCCCGATCTATCTGATGCAAAGAAAAGATCGGATCAACGAGGCGCGTGCAACCTCTGCAGCAACTCCGCCTCGGTCAACGAAATCCCGCACGTCTCGGAAATATCCTTCGCCGAAGCGCCCTGCCGCGCGAGACGCTGGGCAAGCGCAAGCGCCCGATCTGTGGCCGCGCCCGGTTCACCCGCCACGGTCACGGCAGGATTCCGGCGTACCTGGTCTTCGATATCGCCAAGGCGGTTCTCGAGACGGCGAAGCATCGCGGCGAGTGCGTCGGGTGGAACGGCTGGCGTGGGCTCGTCGCGGATGTCCCGGATGTCTTCGTAGGCGGACGTCGCGTTTGCGGTGGGCGTGGCCTGTGTCACCGGAGTCGCAGCCGACGCGGCCGGAGTGGCCGACGGCGCCGTGCCGAAGCGGCGGAAAAGCAGCAGCAGGCCGACCAGGTTGAGGACGGCCAGTGCGATCAGCACGTATCCGATGACGGGGTTCATGCGTGGGTTCCCTTGGGTGCGGGGACACGGTAGCGCATCGTGGTGTCTGGTTGAAGCGTGATGTTTTGCGGGGGTCTGGGAGGCACGTCTTCGCAGGGGATCGCCGATGAATCGGCTCCTACCGAGAAGCACATGCCTGGCAGATCGAGAAGCTTACGCCCGGCAGAGGCGGGGGATGTCGATGAGGGCGATGAATCCGTCGTCGCGGGTGATGACGCCGCTGACGGGGTCGTCGCGGCGGGTGGCGCGGCCCGGGGGCGGCGGTGCGACGTCGGCGGGGTTGAACTCCAGCATGTCGCCGATCACGTCGATGCGCATGCCGACGATGCTGCCCGAGTCGTCGAAGACGATGACGCGCTGGGCGTCTTCATCGGCAACGTCGATGCGACCTTCGAGGCCGAAGCGGCGACGTCCGTCGAGCACGGGCACGATCTGGCCGCGCAGGTTGACGATACCGAGGACATCCTCGGGCGCGCCCGGTACGGGGGTGATGTCGCCGCAGCGAATCACTTCGCGCACGCTGGCGAGGGACACCGCGTAGCGCTGCCCCTTCAGGGAAAATCCAAGCCAGGCACCACGCCCGTCGCGTTGGGGTTCGGTCACGGGCCCAGCTCCTTTTCCAGCCATTCGATCAGCGCCGCGGTACCGACCACGCCGCACTTGGGTTCTTGGGACATGCCAGCGAGCCAGGGACGCGTGGTCGCGCCCTTGCGCCACTGGATGGCGGTTGCGTCGAGTTCCACCGGCTCTTCGTCGACGATGCAGGCCAGTGCCCAGGCCCGGTCACCGAGCAGGACCAGGGTGGGCGACTGTGCGCCCGCCATATCCGGCGAGAGGATCGCAGCGAGATCGGCCACGCGTGCGACGCCGCTAGGATGGCGCCAGCGCCCGAGGCAAATCGGGTTCGTCGTATTGGGCGGCGTCAGCGGCGGCATCGGCAGCATGTGGGTGATATCGGACATCGGCACGGCAAGACGCACGCCGGCCGCGAGGCAGAGCAGATAGCGGCTGTCGGCGGGCGTCGGTGGCTCGGCGTTCGGCACCGTGCGCCAGGGGTCGATGGAAACGACCTTGACCTCGGCGTCCGGCGCAGGTGTGGGCAACGCAGGCGTCAGCAGTTCCGCCAGGTAATCGGCGACGATCTGCTCGGCGTCCTGCAGGGCGCGCATTACGCCGCCGCGTCCGCGACGGAGGTCGCCGGCGAGTCCAGCAATTCATCGAGCAACTGCCGGTAGGCCAGGCCGCCGCGACGCGCGGCCGGCCAGGACGCCAGGGGCACGCCTGCCGCGCTCGCTTCGCGAATCTGCGTATCGGTCGGGATGACGGCCTGGCTGACGCCGTCGCTGTACTTCTCGCGCAGTTGTTCGAGGCAGGCCCGCGAGGCATGCGTGCGTGCGTCGAACATCGTCGGCACGATCGTGCGCGGCAGCGGACGACCGCGCGAGCGCTCGATCATGGACAAGCTGCGCAGCATGCGCTCGAGGCCTGCGAGGGCCAGCGCTTCGGTCTGCGTCGGCACGAGCAAGCGGTCGCTCGCGGCCAACGCGTTGACCATCAAGACACCGAGGGTCGGCGGGCAGTCGAGCAACACATGATCGAAATCGCTGGCCAGTTCGGCGAGCGCCTTCGCGAGGATAAGCCCCATACCCGGCCGCGTACCGAGCTGGCGATCAAGGGTGATCATGGCTGCCGACGCTGGTAGCACGCTCAGGTGATCCCACTGCGTGGCGTGCACCAGGGTACCTGGCGGCAACGGATTGCCGCCGATGCCGAACAGGTCGTAGACGCTGCCATGCGCTCCACCCTCGACGCCGATATAACCGGACAGCGAGGCGTGCGGATCCATGTCGATCAGCAGCGTGCGCTTGCCGGAGGCGGCAAGCAGGCTGCCGAGCGCGACGGTCGTCGTGGTCTTGCCGACGCCGCCCTTCTGATTGGAGACCGCCCAGACACGCATCAGCGATTCCCTCCTGCGGGGGGCGTCGTCGCGTTCGCTGCGGGAGCCGCCGTCGGAGCCGTCGCTGCACCGACGACGGGAAGGCGATCGGCATCGCTGTAAAAACGCGCCGGCTCGGCCTTGTCGCTCATCACGACGATGAGTACGCGACGATTGCGATTGCGGCCCTCGTCGGTACCGTTATCGGTGGTCGGGCGAAACTCGCCCCAGCCGACGATGCCGACGCGATGCGGATCCACGCCACTGGTCGTCAGCAGGCGCGCCACGGTTGCCGCGCGCGCCGCCGACAGTTCCCAGTTCGAGGGGAAGGTTGGCGTCGCGATCGGCGTGTTGTCCGTATAGCCCTCGATACGCATGGCGTTCGGGAACGGGCCGAGAATGCCGGCGAGCTTGCGCAGCACGTCTTCGGCGGTGCCCTGCAGCTTGGCCACGCCGACGGGAAAGAGGATGTCGGTACGGACTTCGATCTCGAGCCAGTCCTTGGTCTGGCGCACGCTGACGAGGTTCTTGTCGATCAGCGGCTTCATCGCGCGCTGCACTTCGTCGGAAATCTGGCTGAGGCTGGCGTCCTCGGTCTTGCCGACCGTGGTGTTCGCCGCCGTCGCGGTATTAATGTTCGCCGATTCCTGGCGCGTTGGCGCGGCGCCTTCGTGCCCCGGCAGCGGCAGGTTGCGCGGCGGAATCGGCACATCGATCTTGGCGATGGGGGCAGCTGCCGGCGCGCGCGACTGGTTCGGCAACGGCACCTGCGCCGCAGGCGTGGCCTCGCGGATCGGCTCGATGACCTTGCCGGTGCCGTTGAAGGCCTCGTTGATCGACTGGGCCATGACGCGGAACTTGGTTTCGTTCACGGCCGAGACGGCGTACATCACCACGAACAACGCCAGGAGCAGCGTGATCAGATCCCCATAGGGAATCGCCCAGCGCTCGTGGTTGATGTGTTCTTCGTGGTGGCGCCGCTTCACGAAAGGAATCCCTGGAGCTTGCTTTCGATGTGCCGCGGGTTGTCGCCCTGGGCGATCGAGACCAGGCCTTCGACAAGGATTTCGCGCATCTGCGAGCGCAGGCGGGCGAGGCCTTTCAGTCGCGATGCCATGGGCAAGGCGAGCAGGTTGGCCAGGCCGATACCGTAGATCGTCGCGACGAAGGCCGCGGCGATGCCATGACCGAGCTTGCTCGGGTCGGCGAGATTCTGCATGACCGACATCAGGCCCATGACGGCGCCGATGATGCCCATCGTCGGCGAATACGCCCCGGCGTTCTCGAACACCTTGGCGGCTTCGATGTCGGTGTGTTCGCGTGCGTAGACTTCCACTTCGAGCACGGAACGCATGGCGTCCGGCTCGGTGCCGTCCACAAGCAGCTGGAGCCCCTTGCGGATGAAGGGATCGGATTCGCGCTCGATCGCCGGCTCCAGGCCGAGCAGGCCCGTGCGACGGGAAATCTCGCTCCAGCCGACGATGCGGCTGACGAGATTCTCCGACTCGATGTCCGGCGGGCGATACACCCACGGCAGCATGGTCCAGGCGCGCTTGAGTACCGGGCCGGGTGTCTGCACCAAGAGCGCCGCGAGCGTGCCGAGGAAGACGATGACGAACGCCGCCGGGTTCCACAGGGCGTCGAGACTCGAGCCCTTGAGGATGGTCCCCACGATGATGACCACGAAAGCCAGGATCGTTCCGACGACGCTCACGATATCCATATCAGACAGCCATCCTTAGTGAAGGCAGCACCTGGCCCGCGTCGTCGGCAAGGCCGGCGAGGTCGAGCACGAGGGAGATGCGGCCGTCGCCGGTAATCGTCGCGCCTGCGACGCCCGGGACATCCTTGAGGAACGGACCCAGCGGCTTGGCCATGACGTCTTCGCGGCCGAGCACTTCGTCGACCAGGCAACCCAGTGTCTGGTGACCGATCTGCACGACAACCACGTGACCGCCCTTCCCTGCCGCGCCGGCCCAGTTGCCGAGATCGGCAAGCGGCAGTGCACGCTGGCGGTGCGCGGCGACGATGCGGCCGTCCAGTTCCTGGATCTGGCCCGGCACGAGTTCGAACACTTCGGTGACGTTGGACAGTGGCAACGACAACAGGCGGTTACCCACGCGGACCATGAGCACGCGCATGATCGCCAGGGTGAGCGGCACGGAGAGCCGCACCGTGCTGCCATGGCCAACGCGCGAGTCGATCGAGAGCGTGCCGCCGAGTTCGACGATCTTGGTCTTGACCACGTCCATGCCGACGCCGCGGCCGGAGATGTCCGAGACCTCGGCCGCGGTGGAGAAGCCGGGACGGAAGACGATTTCGTAGCACTCGCGCTCGTCCAGACGCGCCGCCTGCTCTTCGTCCATCAGGCCCTTTTCGACGGCCTTGCGGCGCAGGACCTCGGGATCCATGCCCTTGCCGTCGTCGGTGACGGTGATGACGATGCGGTCGCCGAACTGCCCGGCAGCGAGGCGAACCGTGCCGGAGCGCGACTTGCCGGCCTGCTCGCGTACGTTGGGCATCTCGATACCGTGGTCGACCGCGTTACGCAGCAGATGGACCAGGGGATCGGCCAGCGCCTCGACCACGGTACGGTCGATATCGGTGTCTTCGCCTTCGGTGACCAGCTCGATGTCCTTGCCGAGTTGGCGCGCGAGGTCGCGGATGATGCGGGGGAAGCGTGAGAACAGCTTGCCCACCGGCTGCATGCGCATGCGCAACACGGCGTTCTGCAGGTCCTCGGCGACGCGCTCGAGTTCGCCGATGGCGCGTTCCATCGGGTCGTTCGTGCCGCGCGGCGCGAGATTGGTCAGGCGGTTGCGGACGAGTACCAGCTCGCCTGCGGCATCGACGAGGCTGTCGAGGCGGAAGGTGTCGACGCGGACGGTGGTGTCGGCGGTTGAAGAGCTGCGTTTTTCGGTGGCTGCCGTGGGTTTTGCGGTGGGAGCCGGTTTTGCTGGAGACGTTGCGGCGACGGGGATCGCCGATGAATCGGCTCCTACAACAGCGGCGGCGGCGACGGGCGGCGGCGTTAGCGTGCCGGGGGCGGCGGTGCCGTGGAGGCTGTCTAGCAGGGCTTCGAATTCATCGTCGCTGATGGCGTTGGGGTCGGCGGCGGGTGCCACCGGCGTTGCGGCGACTGGAATCGCCGCTGAAGCGGCTCCTACAGTGGCCGCCGCCCCTGCAGGGGCTCCCGCATCGGCGCCGGGGGCGCCGGTGCCGTAGAGCGAATCCAGTAGTGCTTCGAATTCGTCGTCGTTGATCGTGCCGGACGCCGTCGAGGCCGGTGCGCGATCGTTGCGCGCGGCGTCGAGCATGGCTTCGAATTCGTCTTCGATGGGATCGTAGGGACGCTGCGACGACACGGCGGGAGCGCCGGTCGACGCAGGCGTCGACATCACCGGCGACAGCGCCACGGGCGGTGCGGAGCCGGCACGGCCCGGAATCAGCAGGCGATCGAGCACGGAGCGAGGCGCAGGCTCGGCGGGGACGCCCGCGTCGGCCGCACGCATCATGTCGTTGAGGAGGTCCAGCGACTCGAGCAACGCATCCATGAAGCCGGGGTTCAACACCACCGCGCCATTACGGGCCTCGTTGAGAAGGTCCTCGGCGCGGTGGCACAGCTCCACCATGGCGTTGAGGCCAAGGAAGCCCGCACCGCCCTTCACGGTATGGAACGCGCGGAAGACCGCGTTCAGCAGCTCGGCGTCTCCCGGCGATGCTTCGAGGTCCACGAGCTGTTCGCCCAGGCTCTCGAGCAGTTCGCGTGCTTCGATCAGGAAGACATTGAGCAGCTCGTTGTCCAGCTCCACGCTCATACGGCGCTCAGAACCCGAATTCGCTGAGCAGTCGATCCACTTCGTCCTGGCTGACCTTGTCCGCGGCCGGTGCGTGAGCGCCACCCGCGAGCGAACCGGTGAGACGCACCAGCTCGACCAGCGACGACTCCACCTTGGCCATGAACGATTCGACCTGCGCCACGCGCTGGCCGGAGAGATCCTGCCAGGACTGGGCCTCGACCATCTCGCCCAGGCCGATGTCGCAGCTCTGCGCGAAATCGCCGACGCGCACGGCCAGCGCCGTCGCGTTCGTTGCGAAGGCCGGATCGGCCTGGTCGAGCACCAGCACTTCGTCGGCCTGCTTGGCCAGTGCCTGCGCCTGCGGGCGCAGCTTGTCGCTGAAATCGAGGGTGCGGTGGGCGGCCTGCGAGCTCATCTCGAGCACGTCGCGCAGGTGCTTGCGCGCGTCGCTCATGTTGCCCGGCACGCCATCGCTGGAGATATCGGAGGCGAGGCGGCGGACCGACTCATGAAGATCGCGCGCGAGGTGGCCCAGGGCCAGGAACAGGTGCTGTTCACGGCTGCGCAACAGGCGGTCGAGCGCCTGTTCGAAGGCGACGCTGTCATCGGCATCGAGCAGCTCGCGCAGCTCGGGAACGACCTCGTGGCCGGCGGTAAGCATGGTGTTCATCGTTATTCCCTTAGCCCGCAGCCGCGGCGAGTCGTTCGAAGATCTTGTCGAGCTTTTCCTTCAGCGTGACCGCCGTGAACGGCTTGACCACGTAGCCGTTCACGCCACTCTGCGCGGCAGCGATGATCTGGTCGCGATTGTTCTCGGCCGTGACCATCAGCACCGGCATCGACTTCAGCGCGGCGTCCGCGCGGATCGCGCGGAGCAGGTCGATGCCCGTCATGTTGGGCATGTTCCAGTCGGTCACCACCAGGTCGAAGGGCTGGGCGCGCAGCATCGTGAGCGCCGCGTTGCCGTCTTCAGCCTCCTGGATGAGGGTGTTCGTGAATCCCAGCTCGACCAGGAGATTCCTGACGATGCGCCGCATGGTGGAGAAATCGTCCACCACGAGGATTTTCATGTTCTTGTCCAAAACTCGTCTCCGCCTGACTGCGCGTTCTTACCGGCGACGGCACCGTAATGCCGTCAATGCTTGTCTTTCCAACCCGTCATGCGTGCGCGGAGGCGGATCAGGGCCTGGCCATGGATCTGGCACACCCGCGATTCACTCACACCCAGCACCGCACCGATTTCCTTCAGGTTGAGCTCTTCATCGTAGTACAGCGACATCACCAGCTTCTCGCGTTCGGGCAGGCCGTCGATGGATTGGGCCAGCGCATCGCGCAAGCCGTCCTGTTCGAAGATCCCTTCCGGACCCGCGGCATCCGGGTCCGCGACATCGATTGCCGCGCCTTCGTCGCCTTCGGGCGCCGTAAGACTGAGCAACCGCGCGCTCGCCGCGTCGGCCAGAATCTGGTTGTACTCCATGGCGTCGATACCCAGCCGCTTCATCACCTCGGCGTCTTCGGCATCACCACCCGTTTCGTTCTCGATCTGCCTCGTTACTTCAGCCACCTCGCGCAACTTCCGGTGCACGGAGCGGGGGGTCCAGTCCGTCTTGCGCAGTTCGTCCAGCATCGCGCCCCGTATGCGGATACCCGCATAGGTCTCGAAACTGGCCGCGCGAGTCGGCGAGTAATTTCTTGCGGCCTCCAGCAGTCCGATCATTCCGGCCTGCATGAGGTCGTTTGCATCCACGCTTGGCGGCAGCCGGCCCATCAGGTGATAGGCGATCCGGCGCACCAGCGGCGCGTGGGTTCGTACCAATTGATCCGCCGGGATTCGCGTGACTTCAAGGTATTCCGTCGCAACGCTCACAGTGGCAACCCTCCTCCCAGGTGGGACCGCTCGGCGAAAAAGCCGATGCGACCCTGAGCACGGGGTTCGGGTTCACCCCATGTATCGACCGACCTGGCCAGATTCTTGAATCCGACGGCGGATCGGCTGCTTGGCCAGACATCGACCACCGCCGATTGGCGGCGAATCGCCTGGCGCAGGTACTCGTCGTGCGGGACCATCCCCATGAAATCCAAGGAAACATCCAGGAACCGGTTGGTCACCCGGGACAGTTTCTCGAACAACTGGCGGCCTTCCTGGGCGTGGCGGACCATGTTGGCCACGATGCGGAAGCGGTTCACGCCGAACTCGCGGCTCATGACCTTGATCAGGGCGTAGGCATCGGTCAGCGAGGCCGGCTCGTCGCAGACCACTACCACGACTTCGTCCGAAGCGGCGGCGAACATGGACACGCTGTCCGAAATGCCGGCGGCGGTGTCGACGATCAGGTATTCGGGAGCGATCGGGTATTCGTCGAACGCGCGGATGACGGCGGCGTGCTCGATGTTCGGCAGCTGCGCCATGCGACGGGCGCCGGAGGTGGCCGGAATCACCTTCAGGCCATGCGGCGCCTGGAGGATCAGATCCTCGATGCGGCACTCGCCCTCGAGCATGTGTCCGAGATGACGGGTCGGCTGCAGCCCGAGCAGCACGTCGATATTGGCCATGGCCAGATCGGCATCGAGCAGGACGACGTCGCGTCCGCCCATGGCCAGGGCCATACCGAGGTTGACCGCCACGGTGGTCTTGCCGACGCCGCCCTTGCCGCCCGCGATCGCGATGCTGCGTGTGGGGCGACGGTCGTCAAGCCAGTTGAGGCCGGCGGCCTGGGTGCTATCGACGTGTGTGGTCATGAAGGAGTTCACTGCCGTGAAAGAGTGTGCGGTGGCGGTAGTCACGTTATGCGGGTTCCCGATCAGGCGAGCGCGGGCGCCGCGGTGCCGAAACGATCGGCAAGGATGGCGTCGTCGGGCTCCTCGTTGCGCTGCTTGAGCAACTGGGCCGCGAGGCAGACCAGCTTGCGCGCATCGGCGGAGGCGATGTCTTCGGGCACACGCTGCCCGTCGGTGGTGTAGTCCAGCGGCATGGCGTGGCGAATGAGTGCCGACAGGGCGCCGCCGATCAGCGGTGCCTCGTCGAGCTTGGTAAGGATGGCTGTCTGCGGCGACAGCGGCGCGTACGAGCGGATCGCGTTGTCGATGGCCTGGGCCTGCGCATTGGCGGCGAGCACCAGGCAAACGCGCAGGTTCGAGGTCGCGCGCAGCGTGTCGAACTGCTGCTGCAGCTTGGGATCGTTGCCGGCCATGCCGGCGGTGTCGACCAGCACGGTGTGCTTGCTGCGCAGCTGGAGGAGCACGTTGCGCAGGCTGTCGGCGTCATGGGCGTTGTACACGCGCACGCCGAGCAGGCGACCGTAATGCTCCAGCTGCGCGCCGGCACCGATGCGGTACTGGTCGGCGCTGATCAGGGCGACGTTGGAGGCACCGTGGCGAAGCACGGCGCGCGCGGCGAGCTTGGCGATGGTCGTCGTCTTGCCGACGCCGGTGGTACCGACCAGCGCGGTGACGCCGCCGCCGACCGTGTCGAAATTGCGCCCGCTGGTGCGGATGTTGCGCGAGAGGATGCCCAGCGGCAGGTAGCGCGCTTGCTCGGCGGTCATCCCGGCCGGCAGCTCGGCGCACAGCGCGCGCGCCACATCGCCATCGATACCCAGGCGGGTCATCTCACGAAGCACGCGGGCGCGCAGTGGCTGCTCGCGATCCATCTGGTTCCAGGCCAGCGTGGAGAGCTGCACTTCCAGCATTTCACGCAGGCTGTTGATCTCGGCACGCACCCCGTTCACGGCGGCGTCGCTGTTCGGATTGACGGTGGCGGCACGGACTACATCGGCCACGCTGGACGCGAGGGCGGCGCTGGACTGGCGCTGCGGTGCGTTCGGGTTGACGGGTGCGCCCTTGGCGGCGCGCTCGACGGCGGCCGCCGTGGCGGCGCGCGCCTGATCGATGCGTGCGGCGCGGTCGCTGTCGCGCGTGGCGCGGATCGGCGCCAGCGCGGCAGCATGCTTCGCAGCGGTCTCTTCGGCGGTCGGCGGTTCGAAGGCGAAACCCGCCTCGCGAACCAGCGCTTCGTCGTAGTCGAGCGCGGCGATGATTTCGATACCGTCGTCCATCCGACGCGTGGACAGGATCACGGCGTCCGGACCCTGCTCATCGCGAACCTGGCGCATGGCCTGGCGCATGTCGGCAGCAACGAATCGTTTGATTTTCATGCGTTAGCTCCTCTGTCCTATCGTCCGAGGGCCGTCACCAGCTTGACGCGGCGGTTGTCCGGGACCTCGTTATAGGCGAGTACATGCAGGTTTTGGGCCACATGCCGAGTGAAGCGTGAAAGCCAGGGACGAAGTGCCGGCGAGACCAGCAGGACGGCCGGTTCGCCGGCCGCTTCCTGACGTCGCGCGGCCTCCGCCACGTTCTGCTGGAGACGATCGGCCAGACCCGGCTCGATCGCCGCACCGGCGGGACCACCACCCTGTAGGGACTGCAGAAGAATCTGCTCCAGTTCCGGCGCCAAAGTAATGACGGGGACCTCAGTTCCGAGCCCTGCGATCTCCTGCACGATCTGTCGGCCGAGGGTGACGCGCACACTGGCCGCGAGGACGCCGGGATCCTGACTCTGGCCCGCATGCTCGGCCAGCGACTCGACGATGCCGCGGAAATTGCGGATAGGCACGCGCTCGGCGAGCAGGTTCTGCAGCACCTTGACCACGGCACCGAGCGACAGCCGCTTGGGCACCAGGTCTTCGACCAGCTTCGGCGTCTGCTGGGCGAGGCGATCGAGCAGCTGCTGCACGTCCTGGTGGCCGATGAGTTCGTGGGCGTGGTTCTGCAGGATGTGCGAGAGGTGGGTGGCGATCACCGTGGCCGGGTCGACCACCGTGTAGCCCAGCGTTTGCGCATGCTCGCGCAGGCCGGGTTCGATCCATACGGCGTCGAGGCCGAAGGCCGGATCGCGGGTGGCGATGCCATTGATGGTGCCGTGCACGCGGCCCGGATCGATCGCCAGCATGCGCTCGGTGTGGATTTCGGCTTCACCCATCGGCACGCCCATCAGCGAGATGCGATAGCCGTGTGGCGAGAGATCAAGGTTGTCGCGGATGTGTACAGACGGGACGAGGAAGCCCAGTTCCTGCGAGAGCTTCCGGCGCACGGACTTGATGCGCGCCATGAGTTCGCCGCCCTGCGCCTTGTCGACCAGCGGGATAAGGCGGTAGCCCACTTCCAGTCCGATCGTGTCGACCTGGGCCACGTCTTCCCATGACAGTTCGAGGCGTTCGCCGGGCGGCGTCGATTCCAGCGCCAGCTCGGTGCCAGGCGTCGCGGCGCCGGCCGGCGCGCCACCGTCGGCGAGCCGGTCCTTGTTCTGCTGCAGCTTCCACGCACCGAAACCAGCGGCGGCGGCCAGCAGCAGGAACGGCAGGTTCGGCATGCCCGGGACCAGGCCCATCGCACCGAGCACCGCAGCCGCGACAGCCAGCGCCTTGGGCTGGCCGAACAACTGCCCCATCACGTGCTTGCCCATTTCCTGGGACTTGGAGACGCGGGTGACGATGACCGCCGTGGCGATCGAGAGCATCAGGCCCGGCACCTGGGCGACCAGGCCGTCGCCGATGGTCAGCAGGGTGTATGTGCGTGCGGCCTCCGAGGCCGACAGGCCGTGCTGCAGCATGCCGATGAAGAAGCCGCCGATGATGTTGATCGCCAGGATCAGCATGCCGGCCGTGGCATCGCCGCGGACGAACTTGGACGCACCGTCCATCGAACCGTAGAAGTCGGCTTCCTCGCGCACTTCCTGGCGGCGCTCGCGCGCCTGTTCCTGGGTGAGCAGGCCAGCATTGAGATCGGCATCGATCGCCATCTGCTTGCCGGGCATGGCGTCGAGGGTGAAGCGCGCGGTCACTTCGGAGACGCGCGTGGCGCCCTTGGTCACGACCACGAAGTTGATGATGGTGAGGATGGCGAAGACCACGAAGCCGACGGCGAAGTTGCCGCCGATGACGAACTCGCCGAAGGCCTCGATCACCTTGCCGGCCGCGCCCGGGCCGTTGTGGCCGTGCAGCAGGACGACGCGCGTGGAAGCGATGTTCAGCGCCAGGCGCAGCAAGGTAGCGAACAGCACCACGGTCGGGAACGAGGCCAGCTCCAGCGGGCGCATCACGTACATGGTGGCCAGCAGGATCACCAGGGACAACGCGATGTTGAAGGTGAACAGCAGGTCCAGCATGAACGGCGGCAGCGGCAGCATGAGCATGCCGAGCATCACCAGCATCACTACCGGCGCGGCAACGCCTCGCCGGCCGATCTGCCGGAACGTGCCCATGAGCGTGGTCGTCGCTGCCATCGTCACTTATCCATACGGTAGGGGCCGAGCAGTTCAGGATCGATGTCCTGCACGGGTAGATCGGGCGGGAGATCGCCAACGGCGATCGCCTGCTTCAGGCGGAACACATAGGCCAGGATCTGGGCGACGGCGACATACAGCGCCGAAGGGATCTCGCGACCGACTTCCGTGGTTGCATACAAGGCGCGTGCCAACGGCGCCGCTTCCACCACAGGAACTTTCGCGGCACCGGCCACATCGCGGATTTGCTGGGCAAGAACGTCCACACCCTTTGCCACGACTCGCGGCGCGCCCATTTTCACGTCGTCGTACTTGAGGGCGACGGCGAAGTGGGTCGGGTTGACCACGATCACGTCCGCCGTAGGAACGTCTTCCATCATCCGGCGACGGGCCATCTGGTGCTGCATCTGACGGATTTTCGACTTCAGTTCCGGACTACCCTCGCTTTCCTTGTGCTCGTCCTTCACTTCCTGCTTGGTCATGCGCATCTTCTTGGTGAAGCTGAAGGCCTGCCAGGGCGCATCCACCAGGGCGATCAGACCCAGGGCGCAGGCGAAGATCAACGACGCCTGACCCAGCACGCTGAAGGTGTGGGCGATGCCATCCTTGACCGGCCCGCTGCCCACCGCGTACATCTCCTGCGTGGTGCGATTGAGATACCAGACCAGTGCACCGCCGATCAGGAGCAGCTTGAGCAACGACTTGCCCAGTTCGACCAGCCCATTCATGGATACCAGGCGACCGAAGCCCTTGATCGGATCGAGACGATCGAATTTCGGGACCAACGCTTCCAGCGAGAAATTCAGGCCACCCATGAGCGCGGGCGCGGCGACCGCGGCCACGGCGGTCACGGTGAAGACCGGGCCGAGCAGTTTCAGGCCCTCGCCCGCGGCGGTCATCAACGCATGGCTGATGCCATTGGCGGCAAACAGGTCGTCGCGACCGTAACGCAGGCCCACATGCATGATGTTCGACGCGTGCACGGCCATCTGGTCGCGCGAGGCGATCATCGTGGTTACGCCGGCGAGCACGACCACGGCGGTGGACAGATCGCGCGAACGCGGCAGGTCGCCCTTCTCGCGTGCCTCGCGAAGTCGTTTGTCACTGGGTGATTCGGTTTTGTCTTCCTGGTCGGACTCGCTCATGGCGACGACCTCCCGACCAGCTGGCGCATGGCTTCCCAAGCGTCGGTCTGCAGCGAATCCCAGGCGCTGGGCAGGCCACGCAGGGCCAGCCACACGGCGATGATGCCCAGGCAGATGGTGATCGGGAAACCGACCGCGAACAGGTTCATCGACGGCGCCGAACGGCTGATCGCGCCGAAGCCCAGGTTGACCACGAGCACCGCGGTGAGCGCGGGCAAGGCGACGCGAACGGCACCCGCGAACAGGTGGCTGGCAAACTGCAGGACGCCCCAGATACCGTCGGCACCGATACCGTGATCGCTCACCGGCATGCTGCGGAAGCTGTCGGCGAGCAGGCCGATCAGTTGCAGGTGACCGTTCATCACCAGGAACAGCAGGGTCACGATCATCGTGTAGAACTGGCTGAGCACCGGCGTGGTGCCGCCAAGGCCGGGGTTCAGCACCTCGGCGAAGCCCAGGCTCATGGCCTGCGAAACGAACTGACCACCGAAGGCCACGGCCTCGAACACCAGCTTGAGCAGAAAACCGAGCGCCGCGCCAATCAGGATCTGCTGGGCCAACGTCGCCACGCCCTGCGCCGACAGCGGCCGCAGCTCCATCGGTGCCAGCGGCGCAAGCAACACCGTGAGCATGACGGCCAGGCCCATCTTGATGCGCGGCGGGACCGTGTTCGCGCTCAGCACCGGCGCGACGAGCAGCAGGCCGGAGATGCGGGCCAACGCCCAGCACGCCCCGCCTACCCACCCCTCGAGCTGGTTCAGGTCGATCGGCATCAACGCACCGCCTGGGGCAGGCTTTCGATCAGGGTGCGGGTGAAGGTCACGAGCGTGCGCAGCATCCAGGGGCCGGTGATGATCATCACCAGCGCCATGGAAATCAGCTTCGGAATGAAGCTGAGGGTCTGTTCGTTGATCTGCGTGGCCGCCTGAATCATGCCGACGATCAGGCCGACGGCCAATGCGGTGAGCAGCAGCGGCGCACCCACCAGCATGGCGATGTGCAGCGCCTGCTGCCCGAAGGCGATGACCGACTCGGGCGTCATTGGTAGAAACTCCCCGCCAACGTGCCCAGCAGCAGTGTCCAGCCATCGACCAGGACGAACAGCATGATCTTGAACGGCAGCGAGATGATCATTGGCGAGACCATCATCATGCCCATCGACATCAGCACGCTGGCCACGACCAGGTCGATGATCAGGAACGGGATGAACAGCAGGAAGCCCATCTGGAATGCGGTCTTCAGCTCGCTGGTGACGAACGCAGGCAAGGCCACGCGGTAGGGCACCGAGTCCTTGTCCGCATACGGCTGCTCGCCGGCGAGCTTGGTGAACAGCTGCAGATCCGGCTCACGTGTCTGGTCGAGCATGAAGTGACGGAACGGCGCCGCAGCCAACGGCACGGCGTCCTGCACGGTCATCTGGCCATCCATGTACGGCTTGATGCCCGTGTCATAGGCCTTGTTGATCACCGGCGACATCACGAACAGGGTGAGGAACAGCGACAGGCCGATGATCACCTGGTTCGGCGGCGTGCTGTTGGTACCGAGCGCCTGGCGGAGGAAACCGAGGACGATGACGATGCGGGTGAACGAGGTCATCATCAGCAGGATCGCCGGAAGGACCGTCAGCGCCGTCATCAGCGCCAGCATCTGGATCGACAGCGACCAGTTCTGGCTGCCATTGGCGCCCGGCTGCACGTTCAGCAGCTGGATGCCCGGCGGCGGCAGCGGATCGGCGGCGAACGCGGCCATGGGCGCGAGAAGCAGCACAAGAAGCGCCAGCAACGACCCGTAACGCAGCATTCGGGCACGCACTTTGTGGGAGCGGGCTTCGCCCGCGATAGTCCCCCAGATCACGGCCGCTTCCACTGATTCAGCACGTCACGGAACCCACGAATCGCTGGCGCCGTGGCCGCCGGGGCGGCATCATCCTGCACCGGCGTCGCCAGGACATGCAGCGTACGCAGGCCACCCGTAGGCGAGGCACCAACCAGCAGCTGCGTGCCACCGACTTCGAGCAGCATGATCTTTTCCTTGATGCCGACCGGCATCGTTTCGATGACGCGAATCTTCCGGCCGCCGGGACGCACGCGGACCTGCGCGCGGCGGCTCAGCCAACCGACGAAGAAGATGAGTGCGACGACGCCGAGGAGGCTGATCAGCACGCGAACCAGTTCAGCGCCCGAATCCACTGCCGGGGCGGCGACCGATGGAACCACCGGAGCGACCACCGGGGCCGCCATCAGGGCGCAGGAAAGGAAGCCACCGGCGAGGGCGGCGACGGTACGGCGCATGTCGATCACCGCAGTTTGCGGACGCGCTCGGCCGGACTGATCACGTCGGTCAGCCGGATACCGAACTTTTCGTTGATCACGACGACTTCGCCGTGGGCGACCAGGGTGCCGTTGACGAAGACGTCGAGCGGTTCACCGGCGGCGCGATCGAGCTCGACCACCGAGCCCTGGTTCAGCTGGAGCAGGTTGCGAATGCTGATCTTGGTGCGACCGACCTCCATCGCCATCGTGACCGGTACGTCCAGGATGACGTCGAGGTTGACCTCGGCGCCCAGACCCATCGACTTGTGCAGGCTGGCCTCGTTGGCGCCTTCGATCTCTTCGAGCGTGGTCGGTTCGTTCATGTCGGTTCCGGTGATCGCGTTGCTGGGGTATGTACCCCTTGAAGCAAACGGCGTGCCATGGATTCGACGATCGGGTGACGGTGAATTTTTTGTGTTTTTTCAGGTGGTTGGCGGGGTGCCGCCGTTCACCTTTGCTGACCGGAAACCGTCACTTGTCGGAAAGCTGACGCGTGACGGCAGTTGCGTGCGGTGACAATCAATTGACGTCACACCAGCTCGGGCATCGGCTCGGTCGTGGTGATCGGCATGGCCTTGGTCTCGCCGCGCTTGCGCATCAACGAATCGAACTGGATGGCCTTGTTGCCGTTGGAATTGGCCATGCGGCCGCGAAAAATCGGCACGTCCTCAGCGAAGATCGTGGCGAACTCCGGCAGGCTGATCGGAATGACATCGCCCTTGCGCAGGTGCAGGAAGTCGCCGATGGTCAGGCGCGCCTCGGCCAGCATGGAGGTCACCTCCACTTCCGCATCGAGGATTTCCTCGTGCAGGTTCTGGATCCAGCGCTCGTCGCGCTCGGCACGATCGCTCTGCACGCCGGCATCGAGCAACTCGCGGATCGGCTCGACCATCGAATACGGCAGGGTCAGGTGCACTTCGCCGCCACCGCCGTCGAGCTCGATATGGAAGCGCGAGACCACCACGGTTTCCGTGGGGCTGACGATGTTCGCGAACTGCGGATTGATCTCGGAATTGAGAAATTCGAACTGCATCTTCAGGACCGGCGCCCAGGCTTCGGCCATGGCCGTGAAGGCCTCCTGCAGCACGATCTGGATCACGCGGTTCTCGGTCGGCGTGAAATCCCGGCCCTCGATACGCGCGTGATAGCGACCATCGCCACCGAAGAAATTGTCGATGACGGTGAACACCAGGCGCGGCTCGAACACCATCAGCGCGGTCCCGCGAAGCGGCTTGATGCGAATCAGGTTGAGGTTGCTCGGCACGGCCAGCGAGTGCACGTACTCGTTGAACTTGGTCATCTTCACGCCAAGCACCGAGACTTCGCAGGACTTGCGCAGCACGTTGAACAGGTTGGCGCGGAAGTAGCGGGCGAAACGGTCGTTGACCATTTCCAGGGTCGGCAGGCGACCACGGACGATGCGATCCTGCTGGGTGAAGTCGTAATCCAGGATGCCGCCGGGCGGCGGAAGCTCGATCTCGGTTTCGACCGAACCGCCTTCCACGCCGGCCAGGAGGGCGTCGATTTCTTCCTGGGTAAGGATGTCACTCATGGCCGAAGCGTCCCGTCACTGCATGATGAAGCTGGTGAAGTAGACCGCGTCCACACCGGGACGGCCGATCTTCTCCTTGAGCACGCGCTGGATCTCGCCCAGCGCGGCGGCCTGCAGCTTCTGTTTGCCCTTCACGTCGGACAGCGACTTGATGTCCTGCGCGGAGAACAGCATCAGCAGCGCGTTGCGGATCTCGGGATCGGCTTCCTTGGCGGCAGCGATGGCCTCGGGATCGTGGGACATCACGTTGACGCCGACCTGCAGGAAACGCAGGGCGGTGTCGTCCTGGAAGTTAACGACGAAAGCGGGATCCAGCTGCAGATAAACGGCCGGCTTGGACTTGGCGACTTCCGCTGCGTCGGCCCCCGCCTTGCCGTGGCCGCCCTTCATCAGGACGTAGCCGCCCGCGCCGCCGGCAACGAGCACGACCAGCGCGGCGATGAGCACGAGTCCGCCCTTGCCCTTTTTCTTGGGAGCGCCTTCGGCGGGATCTTTGGGTGCTGCAGCCATGCGTGGAACCTCTGGAATGCGAATACGTCGATGGTCTTGCCCGTGGGGCTTACGGGTATTGTTGCAAGCGACGTGCCATCTGCGTCACCCGTGCCTCGGATGGAAGGATGGCGCTGTGACGCGGTTCTCGGCGCGATCGTGATACCGGCGAACGAGGCGATAATTTGACGCTCGCCGATATCCCGTCACCGGACGGCGTCACGCCACCTCGTCGACCAGGCTACGGGAAACCCGTGAGGTCGCCACCACGTCGGTCGCCGCCTTATCGTCGGCCACGGCCGTGCCCTGCCCGCCCGCTCCATTGCCCTGGCCCGTGTTCTGGCCCGGGTCGCGCTGGCCGACGTTGGTCTCGCCCAGGGAAAGGCCATGGTGGGCGAGCATGCTGTCGAGCTGCGACAAGGTCTGCTGCACGGCATGCACGGCCGCGGGGTGCTGGGCGAGGATGGCCACGTTGACCTTGCCGCCGTCCATGCTCACATGCACATCCATGCTGCCGAGCTCTTCCGGGTGCAGCTTGATGCGTGCCGACTTGACGTCGCCCGAACCCATCCACGCGATCTGCTCACCCAGCTCCTGACTGAACTGCGGCGATGTGGCCGCCTGCGTCGCCTGCACCTGCACGGCGGGAGCGGCCACGCCGTTCATGGCCGGCGCGTGCATCAGGGGCATGGGGCTGGCCTTAGTCAGATCGATCGCCGTTGCGTCGTCCTTGCTCACCGGCAGGTCGCCACCCTGGGCGGCAAGCAGGCTGGCGAAAGGCGAAGCGACGGCCGCGGCAGCGGGAGCCGCTGCCGGCATGGCGTCCATGGCAGGCAGACCCGCGGAAACGCCGTCCTTCGCGGCGGCCATCGCGTTCGCTGCGGCGCCGGCACCGGGCGTCGGCGCCGCACCGGTGATCGCACCCAGGGCATCGCCCAGCTTGCCAGCCGCGGTTGTCGCGGTGGCGACCGCCTTGGCTGCCAGTTCACCGACCTTCGGTGGCACGCCGATCAGGGCGAGGACACTGGTGGCAAGCGATGTGTCGCCATCGGTCGTATCGTCTTTCTTCGTCGCATCGTCATCGGGATGCTTGTCGGACGCCTGCGCCGATGTCGTCTTGTCGGGGCTCGTATCCTTCGCCGTGGACGAGGCGCTGGACGTCGTCGCCCCCTGATCCGACGACGCGTCCTTGGTCTTGCGCGCATCGGCATGCGCCGCGTCCATTGCCGCGTCGAAGCGCTTGTTCGACGCCGTGTCGTCCGTCGACTTGCCGGCCACCGACGAAGCGGCAGCGCCGGCGACGGGCGATGCGGCAGGGGTGGCCGGGCGGGCGACGTTGAGGGCAAGCGTGGCGTTGTTCATGGGGAGTACTCGTTGAGGTCGTTCGGGAGGCGGCCGACGCACGCAGGCGTCATGCCTCGCTCCGGGGATTTCGGCGGTATTGCGAGCGTTCGTCGGCCTGCGCCTGCTCGCGGCGATCATCCGACTTACGCTCCTGCTCGCGATATTTCGTGG